>OBAI01002695.1_pt1 | contig 10810 bp, 7 predicted proteins | sample 1517461 | NCBI WGS metagenome assembly OBAI01 (sample SAMN04571696, study PRJEB22368) | human gut metagenome | biome: human gut; material: stool | host: Homo sapiens | place: Luxembourg | collected 2012-06-29
CTTTACCGTGCCTTCGGCTGGAGCGACTCTCAACCCGAATTTGCCCACCTGCCTCTGCTGCTGAAACCTACCGGAAAAGGCAAATTGAGCAAACGTGACGGCGACAAAATGGGCTTCCCGGTATTCCCCCTGCGTTGGGTATCGCCCGACGGTGAGGTTTCGCACGGTTACCGTGAAGATGGCTACTTCCCCGAGGCATTTATCAACATGTTGGCGCTGCTGGGATGGAATCCCGGAACAGAACAGGAACTCTTCACCATGGATGAGTTGATTGCCGCCTTCTCGCTGGAGCGTGTCAGCAAGAGCGGAGCCCGCTTTAATCCTGAAAAGGCTCGCTGGTTCAACGCTCAATATCTCAAACACAAATCTGACAAAGAGTTGGCCGGACTGTTCCGACCCGTTTTGGACGAAAAGGGGATAACTGCTTCGGAAGAGAAGGTCGAAAAGATCATGGGGCTGATGAAAGAGCGTGCCACCTTCGTCAGTGATCTGTGGGGATTGACCTCTTTCTTCTTTGTTGCACCGGAAGAGTACGATGCCAAAGCGGTTGCGAAGTTCTGGAAAGGTGAAAATCCAGCCCGTATCCGTGGCCTGCGTGAGCTGCTGGCTTCTCAGGAGAATTTCGACAAAGAGAGCACCGAAAAGTGCGTTATGGATTGGATCGCAGCACACGAATACCCGACCGGACAGGTGATGAACTCGTTCCGTCTGGCCATTATCGGTCAAAGCTCCGGCCCAAGCATGTTCGAGGTGTGCGAAATTCTGGGACGTGAAGAGACCCTGCGTCGTCTGGATGCCATCCTGACCAAATTGGGAGAAACCACTCCCGCCTAAACGACGGGGCCGGCGAGTAAGCGTTAAGGAACCCCGGCTGTGGGCCTTCGATCGACAGGAATCGAGAGGAGCATGCGGACTGACCTAAACACCCATACCACCTCCAAGAAGTAGCTTGGATAGTAGCATGGGTCCCGTTGAAGCCATTTTTATTTAAACGACCAGTTCTCCGCGAGTAAACGACCTGTTTCCCCGCAAGTGAGCGTCCAGGGATTCAGGCTGCGAGCGATAAGTGACGAAATTTAAATGGCAGGCGGCCAAATCTATGTGCTCCATACCATAGCAAAAAAGCAGGTCGAATAGCATTGGGTCTGTTGTCCGTTGAAAAGCGTTTCCGCCTAAACGCTCCCCTTCCCCCGCAAGTGAGTGCTTGGGGTTCCAGGCTGAGAACGAGCTGGCTGAAATGCGGACTGCAAGCCTCGATCGGTGGAGGTTAAACAGGTGCGGGTGGAATGATGCTTTTAGCCGCATTGCACTAATGCCAAAGGTATGTAGCAAAGTGCTGTCTTTCCCTCTAATTAATAAAAGATCAGCCTTCGCTTCCAAACGCAGGAAGGCCATACGGTTCAAAGGCACACCGTATGTAACCGTTTCTCAAGGGGCCAGAAGGAAAACGACGAACAGCAGAACAAGCCACAATTGCCTTGACCGCTGAACGCAAAATAAGGCATACCCTTTCGAGCCATCGTACCGCCAAAACTGAAAGGCAACGATGCTCGATATTCCCGATCAGGGTTGGGTCGGTGGGGATCGTCTGACCATCACGATGCCCCATGATGCTGCCAACCCTGCTGCCACATGTACCATGTAACATGTAAAGTGGCACAATACATCTCCATCGTTATCAACCATTTCATAAAAGAGCCATCCTTTGGGATGGCTCTTTTATGTATTTACAAGGAATAATTTACCAAAGATTCCCTACTACAAGCTCCCCCATTCCGTAGATTTTTACTAAATTTAAGGCACTATTCTTGTCTGCTCACATTGAACAGAACGACTATCCGAAGTTCCTGATCATGAAAACCCTACCGATACGATTCTTTGCATTATGCCTGCTTACCTACAGTATAATACCAACTGCCTCAGCTCAAGAGACACAACGTTTTAACGGCTGGCCGACCAATATCACCGGCGAGGAGCTCTCCACCCAATTTGCCAACCCTCCTGCAGGCTATGGGAATGTTCCCTTCTTCTGGCTGAACGGCGACTCGCTGAACCGAGAGCGCATGAGCGACATTCTCGATACCATGGCCAAATCCGCCACATCCGGATTCTCAGCCAGCTACATCCACCGCAGCCCCGAAGTCGATTCAATCGACCACAAAAAAGGATATGCCCTCTACGGAAAAACAGACCCGGGAAAACCGGACCTCTTCTCCGATACCTGGTGGGAGTTCTGGAACTGGTTCTCCGGAGCCTGCGCCGAACGGGGACTCGGATTGGGACTGGACGACTACACACTCGGCTGGTACGGGAATGGATACTACCCTGACGAGGTATTCAATCGCACCAAATACAAAACCTACCCCGGTAAACTCGACATCACACCTCACACCGTTTCCGGAGGTGAACTCTTTACGCTGGAGCTGCCCGACTCGACAGTCAGCGTCGTTGCATTGCCCCAAAATGATCGAAACAACAAACCGATCGACCTGGCCCCCTATATCGAAAATGGAAAGCTGAGTTGGTCCGTACCCACCGACGCCAAACGTTATACCCTCTACGTGACCACCACCCAGCCGGCCTACCTGCTCCATCCCGACAGCGGCAAAGAGCTGGTCGAAGCCTATTTCAACCGTTTCGAACAAAACATGAATGCCAAAGGTCGGAACGGCATGAACTACTTTTTCCAAGACGAACTCTTATATCCGCTCACCATTCTCTCCTGGTCGGCCGATATGCCTGAACAGTTCCAGACCCGGAAAGGATATGACATTCGCCCCTACCTGCCTGCACTGAAATATGACATCGGAGCCATCACCGCCAAAATCCGTCTGGATTATTGCGATGTGGTGATGACACTGGCCGAAGAGCGCTACTTTAAACCCCAATTCGACTGGAACGAAACCCATGGTCTGATCTACGGCTGCGATAACTTGGGACGTGGACTGCAACCTCTCCAGTACCTGGACTATTTTCGGGCCATGAGCTGGTACACCGCACCCGGAAATGACGCTCCGGCCCGGGGTTCGAGCTTTATCCAAACCAAAATCTCCAGCTCAATTGCCCATCTGTACAACCGTCCGCGTACTTGGCTCGAAGCCTTCCATAGCATGGGTTGGGGAAGCAAAACCGAATGGCTCACCGAACAGATCGACCAACACTTCATGGCCGGAGGAAATCTGGTCTGCCTGCATGGTCTCTACTACTCAACACACGGCGGTTGGTGGGAATGGGCTCCCCCCAGCTTCCACTTCCGGATGCCCTATTGGCCCCACATGAAAAAGTGGCTCGAATACACCCAACGTCTCAGCTTCATGCTGAGCCAGGGGTACCACGTCTGCGACATCGCCATTCTCTACCCCACCGAAACCCTGCAGGTCTTCTCACCCGAAAAGATCGACCATAACTACGACTTTTCCTACGTTACGCCGCTGAGCAACGCCGGACTCGACTACGACTTTATCGACAGCCGTTCACTGCTTCAATGCGCCATAGACAACAAAACACTCAACCTCAACGGCGAAAGCTACAAAATCCTGATCATTAAAGACATTCGGGCGCTCCGATACGAAACGTTGCTCAAAATCCGTGACTTCTACCGGGGAGGTGGCATTATCGTTGCCGTCGGCCAACTGCCTGAGGCCAGCGATCTGAATGGCTCCAACGACCCGGAGGTGGACAAAATTGTCAAAGAGATTTTCGGCTTGAATGCTTCCCAAACCGAGACCATCGCCGCCAAAGCTCAGAAGAATCCCCAAGGCGGAATGGGCCTCTACATCAACGATACCCGGAATCTGATCCCCCTGATTCGCCGGACCATCACCACCGACTTCAAACCAGCCAACAGCAGCGGAAATGTGTTGCACCGCCGCACGCCCGATCGGGATATCTATATGGTCATGCATGTCAAACCCGGCACGGAATGTCTCTTCCGCTGCTTCGGGAAAGCCGAACTGTGGAACGCAGAAGATGGCTCGATCCGAGACCTCCCGGTAACCAAAGTGACCGATCAGGGAACCGTCATCCGACTCGATGCACCCTATGTACGCTCCTCGCTGATTGTATTTTCACCCGGAGGGCCCACATTCGACACCCTGCCCAAACAGGCTCCTGTCGCTCAGGATACACTGCCGATTACCGGAGATTGGGAGGTCGAACTGGTACCAACCTTGAACAACAAATGGGGCGACTTCAGACTCCCCGCCTCGCCGGAGATGATCGGTCCCGAGGTGCGACGCGTGCGCTACATGCCGCTCAAGACTCTCGGCAAGATCAAAAACTGGATGCAACCGTCGTTCAATGACGAGAGTTGGCCCGAAGCCACCTACGGATTCGGCACCCCGATGGAGGTACTGATCGATACCTCAACCCAAAAGGTGGAGGGTCTGGCGGCTGCCGCTATCAACGGCACCCTGAAGGGGTGGAAACCCTACAACTACTCGTGGCAGTATGGCGTCGAAAACGCTGCGGGATCGCAAGGTTATCACGGTCTGAAAGGGCGGGTCGAAAATAACTTCCTGATTCTCGACAAGAGCCGCAACATGCTGTTCCGGACCCATTTCTACGCACCGGAAAATGGCGAATATGTACTCTTCACCGGAGATACCGAACCCAACAGCATCTATATCGACGACGCATCCATACAATCCGAAGATATCACTACGGGACGTACCGCCAACGGGCAGAGAGAGACTCGACGACTCCTTCGGCTGCACAAAGGGTGGCATACGTTGCTGCTGATCTTCACCAACACCACCGACCGGCCCGATCCGCAACAACCCAACAAGATGATCGATCTGAGGCCTCGCAGCGCTGCGGTACTCTTCCCGCTCGCCGATAGTGCACGCCACGAAAACACCCCGTACGATCCGGTCATCAGCATGAAATGGGACGGACATCTGCTCTTCTCGACCCAGGAGGGACGTCCGCAAAAGACCATTTACCGGTTCAAGACCGCCCCGGGGCTGATGGCCCTCGAGCTGCAAATTGCCGGAGACCTCGACAAAGCCTGGGTAAACGGCACGGAGATCGAAGCCAAAACCAATATCGAAAAACTGGACGATGCGGGACGGTACCGTATCGTGATGCCGACTACGCTGCCTCACACCAGCGATATTACCCTGCTGATCACCCCCGAAACCGGCTTTGACGGAGCAGCGACTCTCCTGGAGCCGATACGGTTGATTTGCGGCACCGGGTTGATGGAGGCCGGCGATTGGAGCAAAAACGGTGCACTCTTGTACTATTCTGGCGGCATGTACTACCGACGCAACATCGACCTGACCGAAAACGATATTGCACGAGGCGTGGAACTCGATCTGGGACGTGTGGTCTCCAGCTGTGAAATCAAGGTCAACGGCCATTCAGCCGGAATCTTGATTCACTTCCCCTTTAAAGCCGACATTACCCCCTATCTGCATCCGGGAGAGAACCGAATCGAGGTCTTGGTGTACAGCACCCTGGCCAACCACTACCAGACCATCCCCTCCCTCTACAAGGGTGATCCCGAAGCAGGGTTGATCGGTCCGGTACGGTTACTGCTGAACCGAAATTCCGGCTCAACTGCTGCACCACAGCCATCCAATCCGGAGAAGAGCGCTCCTCAACCAGCCCCGCAGCAGCCCTCTAACCGGCCCAAGTAAAGGCATAGAGAAGAAGGAGAGATACTGGATCAGCGGTGCCAGCCGAAGAGTTGCGTGCGAACAGCAGGAGGGGAAAACAGCAAACAGAAGTAAACATAAGCAAGCAGAAGTAAACAACAGCGTACCACTCCCCGGCGCCAAGCGGCATATTGTCTCTTTAAGAAGAAGCCTGTCATAAAAACAAAGCCCGTCGGTGACAAAATTGATGTCAACGACGGGCTTATCACATAGCTTAGATTCTATTGCGCACGCACCTTTTTTATGCAACCGTCTCTTTTTTGATCCGGCGCATCTTGAATGCCACGGTCAACCCCGCAAAGCCCAGGAACAGGAAGATAGCTGCCAACAGATAGGCCACCGGAATCAGCCCGAAACGTTCATCGATCACCATCAGGAAACCAAACACCATCAACAACACGCCAATTACGGCATATCCGCTCCAGTCGCGCGAACGGGAGCGTCTCCACTTCCACGCATCGATCAGGTTCATCAACCCGCGCACAAAGACCCAAATGCCGATAAGAACCGGTATCAGCGATGCCGAAAACAACGGACGAGCCAACAGCAACACACCGAACAACAGATCGACTATTCCTTCCAACAATCTCCATCCCCGTCCTGTTGCCGCACTGTTCGAAAAGACAAAAATCAACGAAAGAACCCCACTGACCAGTGCAGCTAACCCAATATAAATCACTACCGGGAGCAATGCCGCCATCGGATGTGCAATCGACACGAACCCCAACACCAAAAATACCAGACCGCCCAGCATCAGCAGCCACCAACGTTTAAATACACTTTCCATAAACCGTAAATTTTCAGAATTCTACCTATCGGACCCTCTTTGCAAGAACATTGCCAAAAAGAGACAATTTTCCGAAGAGAATTTTTTATTCTACGGAATAAATCGTATTTTTGCGGACTGTTTAACTTTTTAAAACATTTGTAGAATGCCAAAGATGAAAACGAACTCGGGCGCTAAGAAGCGTTTCGACTTCACAGGTACCGGCAAAATCAAGCGTAAACACGCCTACAAAAGCCACATCCTGACCAAGAAAACCACTAAACAAAAACGCAATCTGACCTATTCGGGTCTGGTAGCACCGGCTAACGAAGCTGCCGTTAAACTGCTTCTGGTAAAATAGTTCGCTAATTTACCGCACGTTAAACCAAGAGTGCTTGTGCCCCAAAGAGTGTGGGAGAACCACACCGCCTACCACTCGTAAAACTTTCAAATTATGCCAAGGTCTGTCAATGCTGTTGCATCAAGAGCCAGAAGAAAAAAAGTTTTAAAGCTCGCCAAAGGTAACTTTGGTTCAAGGGGAAATGTCTGGACGGTCGCCAAAAATACCGTCGAAAAAGGACTTACCTACGCTTACCGCGATCGTAAAGGTAAAAAACGTCAGTTCCGCAGCCTGTGGATTCAGCGTATCAATGCCGCTGCCCGCATGTACGGAATGACCTACTCAGAATTTATGGGTAAAGTCAACGCCAAAGGTATCAGCCTCAACCGTAAAGTGCTGGCTGATCTGGCCATGAACAACCCTAAAGCATTCGAAAAAGTTGTAAAAACAGTTAAATAGCAACAAAGCCGCCACCCTCGTGTGGGTGGCTTTTTTGTCTGTACAATTTGTACGAAACGCTCCGCAGCCTCTGTGGAGCGTTTTTATTGATTAGCCCAAGAAAATATTAGATGGTTTCCAGGGGTCCAATGACCGCCAATTCCAACCCAATTCCAACCCAATTCCAACTCTAACACCACAAAGTGCTGAATAAATACCAGGATCTCTTCACGATCTCGGGTTGGTACCACATATAATCTCACCCTAATCGTCGTCATATCGAATCATACTTCAACTCATCAAGTACACTCAAGACGACACCTGCAGATCCCGTGACACACCTCACCAAAACAGCATCGATACGAGCCTTCGGAGAATACAACGTATTTCTCTTTCTCCGACGCCTCTCCCTCACCATTTCATCTCCTCGAAAACTCTTGTCTCTTTTCCCTCAGGAGAAGATTACCTCCTGCAACATCAAAAGATCACCACAAAAAATCCCCGAAGGACCTGAAAAATCCTTCGGGGAAAGATATCAATGTGTTGTGGATTCAGGATGTTGTCAATAAAACTATCCGAGGTAGAGAATGGCCAACAGTGAACCGACCGATACCACAATCCAGAGCAGAATTCCCAAAACCAACGGACGGAAACCTACCGAGCGGATCTTTTCAACCGAGAGGCTCGAACCAATCAAAAACAGCGTTACAACCAGTGCAGCTTTTGAGATGGCCACCACCTGAGTATTGAACAGGCTCACGAAGGGCAGATAGCTGTTCATCAACATGGCGATGATAAAGAAGCCGATAAACCATGGAATCGAGATCTTCTTACCCGAACTGCGGAACAGCAGTGCCGACAGCAGCGAGACCGGAATAATCCACAAGGCACGGGCCAACTTGACGGTGGTTGCGACATTCAACGCCTCGGCACCGTAAGCCGACGAGGCTCCGACCACCGAACTGGTATCGTGAATGGCAATGGCACTCCACATACCGAACTGATGTTGTGTCAGCCCCAACCAATGTCCCAGAATAGGAAAAAGCAGCAGAGCCAACGAGTTGAGCAAAAAGACCACTCCAAGCGATACGGAGGTCTCCTTCTCATTGGCCTGAACCGCAGGAGCAACAGCGGCAATTGCACTACCCCCACAAATGGCCGTACCCGAAGCTACCAGATGCGACATTTTGCGACGCATGTGCAACCAGCGTCCGAGGACATACCCCAAAATCAATACGGTACTGATCGAAGCGATGGTGAGCCACAGTCCTTCACGGCCCACTTGCAGAGCGCTGTGAACGTTCATCCCGAAACCGAGACCGACCACCGAGGCCTTCAACAGCCAACTGGTCGCTTTACCACTCAACTTCGGGAAAGGGTGACCCAACAGGAATGTAAACAGGAATCCTCCTAACAGAGCAATCGGTGCCGACAAATAGGGAGTCGCACACAAAACAATACACAAGAAAAAGAGTGCTTTACGAGCTGCCGGAGGCAAGACATTTTGTTTGGAAGCTTGACGATTAGAACGTCTGATCGATTTTGCCCGAAGGGCTGCAACATCAAAAGGTTGTGCGGCAGAACTTGCTGACATAGAATTTTCGTTTGATTTGACGGCGCAAAAATAGGGGCCGCAAACGCTCCATGCCAATCACTAAAAGTTGTGTTCTATAACTTTTGGTTATAATGGTTCAGACAAAACTGTTTAAGCAGGTCGGTCAAACGGCTGCGCTGTCCATGGGCCGTCACAAAACTGAATCGACGGATCAACTCCATATCACTCACCTCCACCACACGCAACCGGTTCGAAGCCAATTCCTCCAACACCGCCTGCACCGAAAGGAAGGCAAACATATCAGAATGGAAAAGATAGTGTTTGATGCTCTCTGTACTGCCCAACTGCATCTCAATATGCAACTGCCGCAACGACAGCCTGTGCCGAGCCAATTCGCGGGAGAGCACCTCCAGGGTCCCCGATCCGTTTTCCCGAATCAGCAACGGCAATTTCGGCAGGTCGGCAGCAGAGATCTCCTCTTCTGGAAATGTACGGTTAGCGGTGGAGGTCACCAACACCAACTCATCATCCATAAAGGGCTCGTAATGCAGGGCCGGATTGGAGGCTGTGCCCTCGATCACCCCGAAATCCAACTTCCCATCGGCAATCTGACGCTCGATCTGTTCCGTATTGCCACTGCAGAGCGTCACCCGAATATCGGGATACTGTTTGCGAAATAGGGCCAACAACCCCCGGCAAGACATATTGTGACAAGGTCGTACTGGCCCCGAGACGTATTTCACCGGTCAGTGCCCCCTGCTCATCCAGAAAGGCATCCCGCAATTCGCCGTACAGTGCCAAAATGCGATTGGCATAGCCAAGCAACCGCACTCCGTCATCGGTCAACGAAATCCGGTTCCCGTGCCGCAAAAAGAGCGGACGCCCCAACAGCCGTTCCAACTCATTGATTTGTTTGGTGACAGCAGGCTGCGAGATCAACAACTCGGCCGCAGCCTTCGTAAAGCTAAGCCGATCTGCTACCGTCTTGAACACTTTGAGTCGGAAGTCCGTCAACATATATCTTCTTGATTTATCTAAATCAGAACCGTATCGGTTGTAATCCCCTCCTGACCTTTATTAAGGGGTAGGAATATTGAGGGGGTATGGAAAACGGCAAGCAGCCTTTCAGCCTTTTCTCGTCATGCCATTCCTTCATCTCGACACCACTCCCCTACTTCGCCACTTCGTTCACGACCTCACAACTTTGTCCGTTTCAAGGCCTGCAAGCGGAAAAACAGAATCGCCCCCCTTCAATAATTAGGCGATCAGCTCTCCATGAAGCGTTGCCGAGGAGCAATCCGTAATGCGCACCCGAACGTAATCTCCGATCTGTACATCGCCCCGATCAAAGACCACTACCTTATTCTGCGAGGTGCGGCCAAAGAGTTGGGCATCGCTTCGTTTCGATTCGCCCTCTACCAACACCTCGAATTCATGCCCCACATCTTGACGATTGCTCTCCAACGACAGTTCGTTCTGCAGCGCAATGATCTCGTTCAACCGGGCCGTCTTCACCTCATCCGGCACGTCATCTTTCATATGACGGGCCGCCTTGGTATTGGGGCGCTCCGAATACTTGAACATAAAGGCCGAAGCGTACCCTACCTCACGCATCAACGACAGAGTCATCTGGTGATCCTCCTCCGTCTCGGTGCAAAAACCGGCAATCAGGTCGGTCGAGATGGCACAATCGGGCAGAATACGCCGAATCGCCTCAATGCGTCCCAAGTACCACTCCCGGGTATATTTCCGGTTCATCAACTCCAACATCCGGCTACTGCCCGACTGAGCCGGCAGATGGATTGCCCGACAAAGATTCGGGAAACGGGCCATCGTATGCAACACCTCGTCACTGAGGTCTTTGGGATGGGAGGTTGAGAAACGAACCCGCAACCGGGGATCAATCGACGCAACCGCCGCCAACAGATCTGCAAACGTGGTGACACCCGACTCATCTTCCCATCGATAGGAGTTGACATTCTGCCCCAACAGCGTCACCTCCCGGTAACCGCCATCAAACAGTTCACGAGCCTCGTGCAGAATGGTCTTGG
>OBAI01002706.1_pt1 | contig 10786 bp, 7 predicted proteins | sample 1517461 | NCBI WGS metagenome assembly OBAI01 (sample SAMN04571696, study PRJEB22368) | human gut metagenome | biome: human gut; material: stool | host: Homo sapiens | place: Luxembourg | collected 2012-06-29
ATGATATCCGGACCAGTTACGAGGTCGGAAGTAGGGTAGTAGTAGTTGATCTCCTCATTGTCAGGATGCTCGATACCATCAAACAGAGAGATAGGCCACAACCATGAAGAGAACCAGGTGTCGAGGCAGTCGCTCTCCTGCTCAAGATCCTCAGCCTTGATGTTGGCGTTCTTCTCCTGAGCGAGCTTCAGAGCCTCCTCTGCAGTCTCAGCTACCACGAAATCCTTCTTGCCGGCATTGTCGAAGTAGTAAGCTGGGATGCGGTGACCCCACCAGAGCTGGCGGCTGATACACCAGTCCTTGATGTTCTCCAACCAGTGGCGATAGGTGTTCTTATACTTCTTAGGATAGAACTCGATATCATCGTCCATTACTGGAGGAAGGGCGATGTCGGCAAAGTGCTGCATCTTGAGGAACCACTGTGTAGAGAGCTTTGGCTCGATAGGAACATTGGTACGCTCAGAGAAGCCCACCTTATTATTATAGTCCTCAATCTTCTCCATCAGACCGGCGTTCTGAAGGTCAATGGAAATCTGCTTGCGCACATCCATGCGGTCCATACCTACATAGAGACCTGCTGCCTCGCTGATGGTACCATTGTCGTTGAAGATATCGATGGTTTCCAAACCGTGCTTCAAACCGAGGGCGTGGTCGTTGATATCGTGAGCTGGAGTTACCTTCAAGCAACCAGTGCCGAACTCGATATCTACATATGTATCCTCGATGACAGGAATCTCGCGGTTTACGAGAGGCACGATAACGTGCTTACCCTTCAGCCAGGTATTCTTCTTATCCTCTGGGTTGATACACATGGCAGAGTCGCCCATGATGGTCTCAGGACGGGTGGTTGCTACTACTGCATAGTATCCCTTCTCATCCTTGTGCATCACGTTCTCCTCATCCACCTGCTGGCAGTCCTGTTCTACTACATAATACTTCAAGTGGTAGAGCTTAGAGTGCTCGTCCTTGTAGATAACCTCCTCGTCAGAGAGTGCAGTCTGAGCCTTAGGGTCCCAGTTAACCATGCGCACGCCACGATAGATGAGTCCCTTCTGGTAAAGGTCGCAGAATACGTGGATGACGGCACGAGAGCGGGTCTCGTCCATGGTGAATGCTGTGCGGTCCCAATCGCAGCTGGCACCGAGTTTGCGGAGCTGTTTGAGGATGATGCCACCATGCTCGTGAGTCCAGTCCCAAGCGTGCTTGAGGAACTCCTCGCGGGTAAGGTCGGTCTTCTTGATGCCCTGCTGAGCGAGGCGGTTTACAACCTTTGCCTCGGTAGCGATACTGGCATGGTCGGTACCTGGTACCCAACATGCGTTCTTGCCCTCCATGCGAGCACGGCGAACGAGAATATCCTGGATAGTATTGTTGAGCATGTGTCCCATGTGGAGCACACCCGTTACGTTTGGTGGTGGGATAACCACTGTATAAGGTTCACGACCATCTGGCTTAGAACTGAAAAGCTTGTTGTCGAGCCAGTACTGATACCATTTACTTTCCACTGCTTGTGGATCGTATTTACTTGCTAATTCCATTGTTTATATCTAATTTTTATTCTTTTTCTTTCTTTTTCTTTAAAAAACGGTGCAAAGATACTAATTTTTGGGCGAAAAATACTATCTTTGCATCAAAATTATTAATTTTTGCACAAAACGATGGTTAGTAATACAGGAAAAGGACATACGAAAGAAGAAAAACTGGCGGCGTTCAGCCGCTTGCTGGATGTGCAGGACCGTTTGCGCCTGCAGTGTCCATGGGATAAAAAGCAGACATTCGAGAGTCTTCGTCCGAATACGATCGAGGAGACTTTCGAGCTTTGTGACGCCTTGATGAAGCGCGATTACAAGGATATCAAGAAGGAGTTGGGCGATGTGTTGGAGCACGTGATGTTCTATAGCATCATCGGCAGAGAAGACGGCGAGTTCGATATTTGCGATGTTTGCAATCAGGAGGCAGATAAATTGATGTTCCGCCATCCTTTCATTAACTGGAAGGAAGAGGGAAATTGGACGGTTTCGAATCCTGATATGTATATCAACGATGAAGGACAGGTTGTCTATAAGAAGTCAGATGCAGGGAATGGAGAAGCAGGAACTGCCAGTTCGGAAGAAACCTTAGCTCTTGGCGCCAGCAAGCCGAAAACTGCTACTTCTGTTGAGAAAACCTGGGAACTGATCAAGCAGCAGGAGAAGGATGGAAATGAGCGGGTGTTGAGCGGTGTCCCTAATTCTCTTCCGTCTCTTATCAAGGCTTATCGCATTCAGGACAAGGCTAGAAATGTAGGCTTCGACTGGAAAGAAAAAGAAGATGTGTGGGACAAAGTGCAGGAGGAACTGGAAGAACTCAAGGTGGAACTGGCTAAAGGCGACAAAGAGAATTCTACCCGGGAATTGGGCGATTTCATCTTCTCAGTAATCAATGCAGCACGTCTCTATAAACTCAATCCGGATAATGCGCTGGAGAAAACCAACCAGAAATTTATCCGCCGTTTCAACTACGTAGAAGATCATAGCTTAAAGCAAGGTAAAAACTTGAAAGATATGAGCTTAGAAGAAATGGATAAACTATGGGATGAAGCAAAACTTCAGGAGAAATAGGATGATAAATAACGGTGAATCAGATAATCTTATCAACTCATCAATATAATAATAAAAACTAAAGTGTTATGAAAAAATTAGTTTATGTAACAATAGCTTTGGTGGCGCTTTTCGCAGCCAACAGTTGTAAGAACAAAAATAATGTTCCTGTTATCAGTGCAGCAGATTCGGTAGAGGTAGAGGATGCAATGAACGATTCTACCATCTATGGTGTATGCGGTGAGGGAACCTCTATGCATAGCCTGGAGCTGATTTCTGATGAAGGTGACACCCTTTCGGTGTTTATTGACGATGAGAATCCTGATGTTGTTCAGGGAGGATTGCTGGCTGGCGACCGTATTGCTCTTATCGGTTATAAGGCAGAGGATGGAGAGATGATGGCCCAGAAGATTATCAACCTGACATCCCTCTTGGGTAAATGGACTTCTCTGGATAAGAATTTTGATATCTTGGAAGGTGGAGAGGTGAAGAACAATGTGAAGGCTGAAACTAATCCTTGGACTAGCTGGAAGATACTCAATGGTAAACTTTTGCTGAATAAGGATACTTTTGCCATTGACAAATTGGGTTCTGATAGTCTTATGTTGGAGAATACTCAGGGTATCTTTGTTTTCAAGCGCCAAGAGTAAGGGCATCATGTTGAACCTGTAAATTATGATTTAGTTTTGGAACCATTTAAAGTACATATATTGGGGTGTGGCAGTGCTTTGCCCACCCTTCAGCATAGTGCCTCGGCCCAGATTATTGAGATGCGTGGCAAATGCTTTATGATGGATTGTGGCGAGGGTGCCCAGATGCAGTTCCGTCGCACTCATGTTCACTTTGCTAAGATAAATGCTATCTTTATTTCGCATCTTCATGGTGATCATTGCTTTGGCTTGCTGGGACTTCTTTCTACCTTAGGTATGCTGGGCAGAACGGCTAAGTTAAAAGTTTATGCACCAGAAAGTTACGGAGATTTGTTTAAGCGTCAGATCGATTTCTTCATGCAGGGAATGGAATATCAAATCGAATTTGTTCCTGTAGATACCGAGAAGTCGCAAGTAGTATATGAAGATCATTCTGTAACCGTAGAAACCGTTCCTCTGCAGCATCGTGTGCCTTGTTGTGGGTACATCTTCAGAGAGAAACCGACATTGCCTCATATCCGTCGTGATATGATAGATTATTACGAGATTCCTGTAAGCCAGATTAACAACATCAAGAATGGAGCTGACTGGACAACGAAGGAGGGGGATGTAATACCTAATGCCAGATTGGTAATGCCTGCCGCTACTCCCCGCAGTTATGCTTATTGCAGTGATACCCAGTTTGTTCCGGGGTTGGCAGAAAAGGTAAAGGGGGTTACGGTGCTTTATCATGAGAGCACCTATACTTCGGAGAATGAGGACAGGGCTAAACTCTATTATCACAGTACGGCTCGACAGGCTGCAACTATAGCCAGAAATGCGGGTGTAGGCAAACTTCTTCTGGGACATTATAGTGCAAGATATAATAATGAAGAGGTATTGTTGAATGAAGCTAAAGAGGTGTTTACGGAAAGTTATCTTACTCAGGAAGGTAAAGTGTTCTCTATAGAATAATATAGAAACAGGGCTTGAATGTACCGGGAAACAAGGTGCAGAATAGCCTTTGATCTATATAAAAATATAAAAAAAGTGCCTTGCGCCAAAAAAAGTTCATTTTTGATGCAAGGTTTTCTCTTTATATCGTTTAATCTTTAAAAAGGATTTGAAATTGGAATCGGAAAAGGATCTCTTAGACGACATCAATAGCGGCAGTCGGGCAGCCATGCACAGATTGTACGAACGCTATGTGGGGTATGCCATGGCCGTAGCGCTGAGGTATGTCCCTATGCGCGATGATGCTGAAGATGTAGTGCAAGATAGTTTTATAAAAGTCTTTTCCGGCATTTCAAAGTTTGAATATCGGGGTGAGGGCGCTCTTCAGGCTTGGCTCTTGCGGATAGTGACAAATGAAGCTGTCAACTTTGTAAGGCAGCAAAAGCGCTTCACTATCGTGGACGAAGTTCCCGATAATATTGAGGATGAAGAGCCTGAAGTAGAAAGAGTTCCGCCTGCAGAACTGACAAGAATGATAGGAGAATTGCCTGATGGGTACAGACTGGTTCTTAACATGTTTGTTTTTGAACAGAAAAGCCATAAAGAAATTGCACAGCTGTTAGGCATCAAAGAAAGCAGTTCTGCTTCACAATATTTGCGGGCGAAAAAGCTGTTGGGCAAAAAGGTGAAAGATTATCTGAGCCAGACAGATAGTAGTGATAATAAAGAGTTGAATCATATAAATGAGAAAAGTAATGGGTAACGATTGGACAAATAAACTTCGAGATCAGTTGGCAGACTACCAAGAGCCTGTCAGCCACGACATGTGGGCTGAGATAGAACAATCGCTTGCTCAGTCTAAAAAGGTTGGTGATGAGGAAACTGATGTAAAAAAGACCCCACAGGCTCGTTATGTTGTCTTGAAAAGATGGTCAGTAGCTGCAGCGATTGCTTTATTGGGAGTAGGAGGCAGTTATGTTTATCTGCATGATGATGAACCGGGACAGGCTCACTTAGCTGTTCAGAGTTCTTTCTCTACAGCACCAGGTTCAAGCAGGACTTCTTCTGCTGTCCGTGCAGAAGCACAATCGGCAGGAAGTAAAAATGATGCAATCTTGCTTGCTGAAAACAATGCATCTGTACATCAGGTGAATCGCCATTCATCGGGGCGTCAATTGAACCATAGTAAATCTTCTGTCTCTTTCCGGGAGAGGACTGTTGCTGCTGATAATGAAGTAATGCTTGCAGCAGAGGTGGAAATGCCAGAACAGTCTGTTAATGCAGAGGTAAATGGTCGGGAATTATCTGTTTTGCAAAAGCAAAATGAGAATTCAGAAAGACAGATGGCCGTTTCTTCTAATCATGCAACCAAGCCGTTGGAAGCAGATGGTGGGCAGAAGCTTTATGCAGGCAGGGCGCAGGATGGTCATTTTGAACGCAGTTATAAGGACAAGTATGAACAGAACTGGACCATGAACCTGTATGCAGAGAATGTAAGTCTGGGCTCTGGCAGTGATGGAATGTCAAACGGCATGTATGCGTCTTCAGATCCTCTTGCTGGTGGCGGCTTTGCTGATCATGGCGTTTTCCTGGCTGCTGCTTCTCCTTTAAGATATGCAATACCGAAATATGTTGAAGCGAAACATCATGCTCCTTTGGCTATAGGTGCTCAGGTTGGTATCGGACTTGCGCCTCGTTTGTCTTTGAGTACCGGTGTCGTTTATACGCGTGTTGCTTCTGATTTCAAATCTTATGGTGTTTCAGAATTTGATACACATCAGGTTTTGCATTATGTGGGTGTTCCACTTGGTTTAAACTATGAGGTTTGGAGCACGGGAGGCTTTCATGCGTACGTAATGGCGGGTGGAGAAGCCGATTTCAACGTAAAGAATGATACAAAGGTTTCTGGTCATAAAGAGGACGTGAAACGTGATGGCGTTCAGTTCTCGGGTAAGGCTTCGCTTGGTGCACAGTATGATGTAACACCACAAGTGGGCTTCTATATTGAGCCAGGTGCAAAATATTATTTTGATAATGGCAGCGAAATAGAAAATACGTTTAAAGATAAGAAGTGGAATTTTAATCTCCAGTTCGGACTCCGTATTAATCTGAAATAGTGTTTGAGTCCAATTATTAATAAATATATGTACGAACTACATTTCATTTTATAACATTACATACGAGAAAAGGAAAGGGCAGTCTGCGTGATGCATGGCTGCCCTTTATTGTTTCCCGTTTTCTTATTTCTTATTCAATAATTTTTCGCTCATATTGAGAGCGGCCTTTCTGCCGTCTCCCATGGCAAGGATTACTGTGGCTCCTCCTCGTACGATATCGCCGCCAGCGTAGATTTCTTCGATGGAACTCTGCATCTGGTCGTTTACGGCAATGGTGTTCTTCCGGCCGAGTTCCAAGCCTTCGATACTCTGTGGAACGAGTGGATTAGGACTTACTCCTACGGCAACAATTACCTGGTCGCACTCCAGCGTGATGGTCTCGCCTGTAGCTTCTGGACGACGACGGCCGCTGGCATCAGGTTCGCCAAGCTTCATCACATCGAGAACTACAGCCTTTACTGCGCCCTTATCGTCTGCCTCATATTCTTTAGGATTGTGTAATGTAAAGAAATTGATTCCTTCTTCCTTGGCATGCTTCACCTCTTCGAGCCGGGCTGGCATTTCTGCCTCCGAACGGCGATATACCAAGGTTACGTCTGCTCCGAGTCGTTTTGCAGTACGGCAACTGTCCATAGCTGTATTTCCGCCGCCTACAACAACCACCTTCTTACCCAAGTTGATAGGGGTGTCGCTATGAGGATTGGCTGCATCCATCAGGTTTACACGGGTAAGATATTCGTTAGAAGACATGATGTTCAAGGCATTCTCTCCAGGAATATTCATGAAGTTTGGCAGACCCGCACCTGAGCCAACGAAGATTCCCTTGAATCCTTGTTCTTCCAGATCTTTTACGGAAATTGTCTTGCCTATGATGCAGTCTGTAATAAACTTTACGCCCATCTTCTGAAGATTCTCAATCTCTACATCTACGATAGCATTAGGCAAACGGAATTCAGGAATACCATATTTCAATACACCGCCAATCTCGTGAAGCGCTTCGAAAACAGTAACGTCGAATCCCTTCTTTGCCATATCGCCTGCAAAACTCAATCCGGAAGGTCCTGAACCAACTACGGCTATCTTGATGCCATTAGGTTCATCGCACTTTGGTACAGAGATATTTCCACTCTGGCGTTCGTAATCGGCAGCAAAACGCTCCAGGTATCCGATAGCTACAGCAGGCTCGTTCATCTTGAGATGTACACACTTGCTTTCACATTGCTTTTCCTGTGGACAAACTCGTCCGCAAACGGCTGGTAGGGCAGAGGTGTTCTTTAAAACCTTGGCTGCGGCAAGGAACTGGCCTCGCTCAATATTCTTGATGAAGGAAGGAATGTTGATGCTTACCGGACAACCTTCCATACAGGTAGGCTTAGGACAGTCGAGACAACGCTTGGCTTCGGTCAAAGCCATTTCCTTGGTTAAACCGATATTTACCTCTTCCGTACGGGTTGTGGCACGATAAAGAGGGTCAAGTTCTGGCATCTTTACGCGCTCTATAGCTGTACGTTCTTTTGCTTTCATCGAAGCGCGTAACTCCTTGCGCCACTCAGCGTTACGGTCGGTCAACTCTTCGATGCTCGCATCTGTAGGTTCTACGTCCATGATTACATCCGTAGTTTCTTTCTTCTTTCCTGCGTCTACAGTTGCAAGGTGCTCTTCGAAGTGTTCCATCTCTTCGCGTTCAACATCCTTGAAAGTGCCCATGCGCTTGAACATCTCGTCCCAATCTACCTGGGCGCCGTCAAACTCAGGACCGTCGATGCAGACAAACTTAGTCTTGCCACCGATGGTCAGGCGGCAGGCACCGCACATACCGGTTCCATCCACCATGATGGTATTGAGCGAAACGTCTGTGGAAAGATTATATTTCTGGGTCAGGAGACAGCAGAACTTCATCATGATAGGAGGACCGATGGCGAAAACCTTATCGATATGCTCCTGATTGATAAACTTCTCGATTCCTACGGTTACAACACCCTTCTCGCCGTAACTTCCGTCATCGGTCATGATGATGAGCTCATCGCTAGATGCACGCACTTCATCTTCCATAATCACGAGGTCTTTGTTCCTACCCGCAATTACGGAAAGGACTCTGTTTCCTGCGGCTTTCAGTGCCTTGATGATAGGGAGCATAGGGGCTACGCCTACACCACCTCCGGCACAAATGACTGTTCCGAAGTTCTCGATATGTGTAGGATTTCCAAGTGGTCCCACCACATCGTGAATCTCATCGCCTTCATTCAATGCACAGAGTTTGGTAGATGAAAGACCTACCTTCTGCACAACCAGTGTGATGGTTCCTTTCTCAATGTCAGCATCTGCGATGGTCAGCGGCATGCGCTCGCTGTTGTTGTCTACACGGATGATAACAAAGTTACCTGCCTTTCGGCTCTTGGCTATAAGCGGTGCTTCTACATCGAAGCGGAATACTTTCTCTGAGTATTGTACTTTCTTGATAATCTTGTTCATGGGCTATTAAATTTCTTTATGCTGATAAATTAATTTTTCTGGTTAGCTGTTTAGAGTTTGCTTCATGGTACATAAAATGCAAAAGGATAACATCGGCTACCTTTGTGGCAGTCGAAGTTATCCTCGTACAATATATGTTATTTTTGTTTTTCGAATGTTTTGTATAATCGAGAAAAACTGAAAGTCTTACCGATACTTCAAATTAATCGAAATTTTTGTCATCAAGCATCTCGAAACCACAGTATGGAACCAATACCTTAGGTACGCGGATTCCTTCTGGGGTCTGATTGTTCTCCAAGATGGTTGCTACGATACGTGGCAAGGCAAGTGCTGAACCATTCAATGTGTGGCAAAGTTCAATCTTCTTGTCATCTGTATGGCGATAGCGGCAGTGGAGACGGTTAGCCTGATAGCTCTCGAAGTTAGATACTGATGAAACTTCCAACCAGCGGCCCTGTGCAGCACTCCATGTTTCGAAGTCGTAGCAGATAGAAGAGGTGAAGCTCATATCACCACCGCAGAGACGGAGGATATGGTATGGCAATTCCAACTTCTTCAAAAGACCTTCAACATGGTCGAGCATCTCGTTCAAACTCTCGTAAGAGTGACCTGGCTTATCGATGCGAACAATCTCTACCTTGTCGAACTGGTGCAGGCGGTTCAAACCGCGAACGTCCTTACCATAGCTACCTGCTTCACGACGGAAACAAGCTGAGTAAGCACAACGCTTGATAGGGAGATCTTTCTCATCGAGAATAACATCGCGGAAGATGTTGGTTACAGGAACCTCAGCAGTAGGGATGAGGAAGAGATTATCCAGATTAGCATGATACATCTGACCTTCCTTGTCTGGCAACTGACCGGTACCACGACCAGAGTCCTCGTTTACTACGTAAGGAGGCTGAATCTCCAGATATCCGCTCTTGCGAGCCTCATCGAGGAAGAATGCCTCAAGCGCACGCTGGAAACGAGCCATCTTGCCGATATATACAGGGAAACCTGCGCCAGTAATCTTAACGCCGAGGTCGAAGTCAACAAGATTGTATTTCTTCAAGAGATCCCAATGGCAGAGAGCATCCTCGCCGAGGTTTGGCTTTTCGCCGCCTTCTTTCACAACAACGTTGTCGGCTGCGTCCTTACCTTCAGGAACCTGCTCGCAAGGGATGTTAGGAATTTCGAGCAACTGGTTGGTCATATCGTTCTGTGCTTTCTCCATGATCTCTTCAAGAGCCTTAGCGTCTGCCTTGAGCATAGCTACCTGAGCCTTTGCGCTCTCAGCTTCCTCTTTCTTACCTTCCTTCATAAGGGCACCAATCTGCTTAGCAAACTGGTTAGCCTGCTGCTTGTTGTTATCCAACTTCTGCTGAGCTTCACGACGAATCTTGTCGTACTCCAAAACTTTCTCTACGGCCTCACGAGCATTTGGAAAATGCTTCTTTTCGAGACCCTTAACTACACGTTCAGTTTCCTCACTGATAAGTTTAAGTGTAAGCATAAAATGTCTTTTAATTAAATAATTTACTATTTGTAGGCAAAAGTACAAAAAATATTTGTGATAGCGTAAAAAATTGCTGACTTTTTTACAGGGAAGGGTAGAATTAAAGTTTTTTTGTGGTTTTACAGGGTTAAGGAGCTTAGAGAAAGGGGGTGTGGTGTAATCCCGTGCCTAAAAACTTATATAAACGAAGAAAGCCTGCTCTAGGTATGAGCAGGCTTCTATGTTGTTTGTTTGGAATAGTTTTTTTCTAAAACTTTAAAAATTAAGCGTCAGCTTTTTTGGTCTTCTCAGCGTAAACCTCTGGAGAGAGAACAGAAACTGTACTCTTGTCCTTGCGGCCCTTGTGGAAGTAAACGATACCATCTGCCAAAGCATACAATGTATCATCCTTACCCTGAGCTACATTCTCACCTGGGAAGTGCTTGTTACCACGCTGGCGAACGATGATGTTACCTGCGATGATGCTCTGACCACCCCAGATCTTAACGCCTAATCTTTGTGAAGCTGATTCACGGCCGTTCTTAGAACTACCAACAC
>OBAI01002725.1_pt1 | contig 10731 bp, 10 predicted proteins | sample 1517461 | NCBI WGS metagenome assembly OBAI01 (sample SAMN04571696, study PRJEB22368) | human gut metagenome | biome: human gut; material: stool | host: Homo sapiens | place: Luxembourg | collected 2012-06-29
GCCAGAACTCTGAGAGACTTTCATGGACATTCGAAGAGGTTGACGGAAAGCTCAAAGGAATCATGGAGACAATCTACGCTAATATCTCAGATGCTGCTAAGAGATATGATGCAACAGTTGGTGGAAAGACTGACTATGTTGCAGGTGCAAATATCGCAGGTTTTGAAAAAGTTGTAGACGCTATGTTAGCTCAGGGTGTCTGCTAATTAATAGTTATTTGAAATAAGTTACCCCACATGTTGCGGAAACCCGCAAACATGTGGGGTTTTTTTGATCTTTTAATTGAAGATAATTGTATGAAGATTCATAAAATTTTTTATGGACATATAAAAAACAGAGAAGTATAATAGTACTAAACAACTACTTATACAGGAATCACTAGAGAATGGAGGATCTAGAAATGAGTATCAAAGAACGTCAGCAAAAAGAAAAAAATCATATAACACTTGTACTTGGAATAATTATCATTGGATATTCGACGATTTTAGCGTTACTCGGCCTCGTTGACAAAACCGCAGACCTGTCTATAGTTATACCACGTGCTATTGTAAGTGTAATAATATTCATAGCATTTATTTTATGTTATTTCAAATTCAAAAATATAGAAAAGAACAGCTATGTGTGCATAGGCTGTATGCTGTTAGAGTATGCTGTTACGATTCTGACACAGAGACATACATATACGTATGCACTTGTATTCCCGATAATGCTTAGTGCAATCGTTTATATGAGCGTAAAGCTTACGCAGATAGTTATGGCTGTCAGTGTTTTACTTAACATCATAGCCGGAATCAAAAACGTTATGTCATATCCGGGGGTTCTGGAGCAATGCGTTATGCAGATCGTATATACTATCGTCTTCTGCATAGCTACATGTATAGTTGTAAAAGCCTTGTCAAAACATACAGATGAGAACCATGATGAAATAGTACGTCAGATGGAAAGCCAGAGCAATATTGCCGAACAGATTAAAAATGACACACAGGAGCTTATAAATAATCTTGACGAAGCTAAGGAAAAGGCGGGCAGCCTTACAGAGAGCATGGATGGCACAAAAAATTCTGTAAGTGAAATTGCAGAAAGCGTAAAATGTACGGCTGAGGCTATCGAAACACAGACAGAAAAAACAAATGACATACAGGTAAATATAGATAATGCCGAAAAACAGACTAATGAAATGAAAGAAAGCGCTGCGCAGTCAAAGAAAGCTATTGTGGAAGGCGTTGATCTGATACTTTCACTTAGGGATAAAGCAGTAAAAACCTCAGAAGTAACACGCCAGACAAAGGATAATACTGCGGAACTTGATGACAGCATAAAGGAAGTTGAATCAATAATAGCAACGATTCTAGGAATTTCACAACAGACAAATTTGTTGTCCCTTAATGCATCAATTGAGGCTGCAAGAGCAGGGGAAGCAGGAAAGGGCTTTGCGGTTGTAGCTGATGAGATCCGAAATCTTTCAGATGAAACAAAAGCTGCCACAGAGCAGATCACAAAGATAATTGAGAAGCTTACAGAAAAAGTATCCGAGGCATCAGATAATATGGAAAAATCTGCAACATTTGTTGAAGAACAGAATGAGATGATAGATAATACAAAAAGTGTATTTGATTCTGTCATAGAAAAGACAGATTTTCTGTATGAAACAATCGAGAATCTTTCCGGTGCGATCGATGAAATACTTACATCTAACAGCCATATAACAGATAGCATAACTAATCTTTCAGCGACAAGTGAGGAGGTTGCAGCCTCGTCTGAGAACTGTAATCAGATATGTCAGGAAAGCATGGATGCTCTTTCAGATATGAATGTTATCCTCAACAAAATTTTTACGATAACAAATGATCTAAAGAAGATCGTATAAACATATTGACAATAAACAACGCAATGTCTATACTAGATCTTAGTTAATAATTTAATAAATCTTCAGGGCAGGGTGTGATTCCCTACCGGTGGTATAGCCCACGAGCCGCAAGGCATGATTCGGTGAGACTCCGAAGCCGACAGTAAAGTCTGGATGAAAGAAGAAATGGTATTTTGATATATGGTATGTTTTACATAACATGATATGTCAATATGAATAACAGATATTTACTCTGGAGTGTATGATACATTCCAGAGTTTTTTGTTTAAAAGACATTATATATTTTCAATTAAGAAAAGCCCCGGACAGTTATAGTTTGGGGCTTTTGATCATTCAATTCTATTTTGGGAGGCTGAATTATGGATGACAAAGATTATATGAAAAGGGCACTTGAGCTTGCAAAAAAAGGTGAAGGGTTTGTATCACCTAATCCCATGGTAGGTGCAGTCATTGTTAAAGATGGCGAAATCATTGCAGAGGGATGGCATGAAAAATATGGAGATCTTCATGCAGAAAGAAATGCATTAAAACATTGTACGCAGTCTGCAGAGGGAGCTGATATGTATGTCACGCTTGAGCCATGCTGTCATTATGGAAAGCAGCCGCCGTGTGTAAATGCGATAATTGAGGCAAAGATAAAGCGTGTGATCGTCGGATCAGGTGATCCTAATCCGCTTGTTGCAGGAAAAGGAATACAGATTCTTAGGGAACACGGAATAGAAGTTGTCGAAAATGTACTAAAAGATGAATGCGATAAATTAAATGAAATATTTATGTATTACATACAGCATAAAAGACCATTTGTGGCGATGAAATACGCCATGACAATGGATGGAAAGATAGCCACATATAAAGGGCTTTCAAAGTGGATAACAGGTGAAAAAGCAAGGGAACATGTTCATAAGCTGCGTCACAGATACAAAGCAATAATGGCAGGAATAGGGACCGTGCTTGCGGATGATCCTCTTCTTACGTGCAGGCTTGAGGATGGTATAGATCCGGTAAGGATAATATGTGACAGTGATCTTCGCATACCATTGGATTCACAGATAGTAAAAACTGCAAAAGATGTTCCTACAATAGTAGTATACTGCGAAGATAATAAGGCTGGGCTTTTGGACAAGATCGAAAAATTAAAGGCAAATGGAGTTGAGACATTATGCATCGGAAAAAGGGACGGACACATAGGCCTTAATGAACTGATGTATGAGCTTGGTAAAAGAGATATTGACAGTATTCTGCTTGAGGGCGGAGGAACCCTTAACTGGTCAGCACTCGATAGCGGAATAGTAAATAAAGTATATACATACATAGCTCCAAAGTTATTCGGTGGGAAAGAAGCGAAAACTCCGATAGAGGGGCGTGGAACAGATTGTCCGCAGAATGCGGCTTTGCTTAAAAATGGAAAAGTTATGATGCTGGGCGATGATCTGCTTATAGAGAGTGAGGTTTTAAATAATGTTTACGGGAATAGTTGAAGAAATAGGAAAGATAGAATCAATATCCCGCGGTAGAAATTCAGCGGTTTTGACGATATCAGCAGAAAAAGTCCTGCAGGGGACAAAGATAGGAGACAGCATAGCTGTAAATGGAATATGTCTTACGGTTACAAAGCTTATGAATAATGCATTTCAGGCTGATGTAATGCATGAAACACTTAGCCGCTCATCGCTTGCTGAAGCAGTAAAGGGGTCAGAAGTAAATCTGGAACGTGCAATGGCAGCAGATGGCAGATTCGGAGGACATATCGTTGCAGGACATGTGGACGGAACTGGAACGATAGCAGGAAAGAAAAAAGATGACAATGCCATCTGGTACAAAATAGAAGCATCTCCACATATCATGCGGTATGTCGTTGAAAAAGGTTCAATAACGGTTGACGGGATAAGCCTTACAGTTGCAAAGGTAGAAGATAATAATTTCTCCATATCAGCAATTCCACATACTGTAAGCCAGACAGTATTAAAGGACAGAAAAGAAGGCGATATAGTAAATCTTGAAAACGATATTATCGGAAAATACGTCGAAAAGCTGTTGTATGTGCAGGATGAAGAAACTAACGGGCTGATAGGAGCAAGGCAAAAAGATAATACAAAGAAAAGTACGATAACAAAAGATTTTCTGGCGAAATATGGATATTAGTGATTACCGGCAAATATAAAAAAGGAGATAGAAGAGGATTATGGAATTTAATACAGTAGAAGAAGCTTTAGAGGAGCTTAGAAATGGAAAGATAATACTTGTAACAGATGATGAAGACAGGGAAAACGAGGGTGATTTTATCTGTGCAGCGGAATTTGCGACAACAGAGAATATTAACTTTATGGCTATGCACGGAAAAGGTCTTATATGTATGCCAATGTCTGAGAAATATGTAAAAAAACTCAGATTTCCGCAGATGGTACAGGAAAATACTGATAATCACGAGACGGCATTTACAGTTTCAATCGATCATGTATCTACAACAACCGGAATATCTGCTGCAGAAAGATCTATCACTGCAATGAAATGTGTAGAAGATAATGCAAAACCTGAAGATTTCAGAAGACCGGGACATATGTTTCCTCTTCTTTCGAAGAAAAATGGTGTGCTTGAGAGAAACGGACATACGGAAGCGACTGTAGATCTATGTCGGCTGGCAGGACTAAAGGAATGTGGTCTTTGCTGTGAGATAATGCGTGAAGACGGAACGATGATGAGAACATCGGAGCTTATGGAGCTTGCAGAAAAATGGAATATAAAGTTTATAACAATATCAGCATTACAGGAATACAGAAAAATACATGAAAAGCTAGTAGATCAGGTGACAAAAGTAAATATGCCTACAAAATATGGCGACTTCAAAGCCTATGGTTTTGTAAACAGGTTAAATGGGGAGCATCATGTAGCGCTTGTAAAGGGTGAGATAGGAGACGGCAACGATGTATTATGCCGTGTGCATTCGGAATGTCTGACAGGTGACACATTTGGTTCATTAAGATGCGATTGTGGACAACAGTTTGCAGCAGCAATGACGCAGATCGAAAAAGAAGGACGAGGAATACTTCTATATATGAGACAGGAAGGACGAGGAATCGGACTTATCAATAAATTGAGGGCTTATGAGCTTCAGGAACAGGGAATGGATACGCTGGAAGCAAATCTTGCATTAGGCTTTGCCGGTGATGAAAGAGAATACTACATAGGGGCACAGATTCTTAGGGAACTTGGAGTAAAGAGCCTTAGACTTCTCACAAATAACCCGGATAAAGTATATCAGCTGTCTGAGTTTGGAATGGAAATAACACAGAGGGTTCCGATCCAGATGAATGCGACTGCGCATGATCTGTTTTATCTGAAAACAAAGCAGAACCGTATGGGACATATACTCTCATACTAAAATATATAAAATTTTCATAATTGTTCTGTATTGGACAGTTACAAATTTTCCCTATTCATATGGGAAGAAATCAAGATAATAAAGGAGAATAAAAATGAGCACATTTGAAGGAAAAATGACACAGGATGGAATCAAAGTAGGAATCGTGGTAGCAAGGTTTAACGAATTTATCACATCAAAACTCTTAGGCGGCGCAATGGACGGACTTTTAAGACATGATGTAAAAGAGCAGGATATTGATGTAGCATGGGTTCCGGGAGCATTCGAGATTCCTCTTATCGCAAAGAAAATGGCAAAAAGCGGTAAATATGACGCCGTGATCTGCCTTGGAGCGGTAATAAGAGGGGCAACAAGCCATTATGATTATGTATGTAATGAAGTATCAAAGGGAATTGCCACAGTATCGCTTGAGAGTGAAATACCGGTAATGTTTGGAGTTGTGACAACAGAAAACATCGAGCAGGCGATCGAGAGAGCTGGCACAAAGGCTGGAAATAAAGGATATGACTGCGCACTCGGTGCAATCGAAATGGTAAATCTCATAAAAAAGATCGGATAAAACAAAATATATATAAGATGAAAGTCAGACGAAAGAAAGCAAGATAAAATGAAAGTTATATAAGCTATATAAAAAAGACATCATGTCTTCCGGGACATGATGTCTTTGGTTTATTATACAGTAAAATTAATTTGCTGATACAAATTCTGCCTTATAAATAAGAGTTCCGTCTGCATCATAATACTCAGCTACAACTTTTACAGGAGATACTTCGACATATGGAGCAAGTCCGTCTGCAACACCCTGCATAGTTGTTTTCTGGGCATCCATTGCTGTCTCAAGAGCTGATTTGGCATCTTCAAGAGAAGTATCGCCTACAACCTGTGTAGAATATGTGTACTTATAAGTAAGAGTATCACCCTCACCTATGATTTCCATGTTCATTCCTGAACCCTGCATAGCATCAACAAGCTGGTCTAAAGAAGCTTTAACTGTTGGATCATTGACATAAGCTTCCATATCAGAAAATGTTCCTGTTACAGCAGCGTTATCCATGTCAGCAAGCTCGCTATCAGCTTCATCAACTTCTGATTCGAGAATAGTTTCTTCTTCTTCAGAGGCATCCTTTTTAGTATCTGTTGTGTCTTTTTTGTCAGAAGAAGCCTCAGTCTTTTTGTCAGATTCTTTGCTGGAATCACTTCCGCATCCTGCGAAAACTGAGCATGCTAATGCAGCTGAAAGTAAAAGTGTAAGTAGTTTCTTTTTCATAATAAATTCCCTTTCTTTTTATATTTTTTTTACAAAAAGATTTTAACTGTTAAAAAACGTAAAGTCAAGTATATATATATATAAAATCTTAATATTTGCAAGGAAAAATCCGATATAGTATAATAAGCCTAATAATAAAGAAAACGGAGAATTTAAAATTGATAGATATACATTGCCATATGCTCTACGGTGTTGATGATGGAGCAAAAACAATAGACGAATCCGTAGGAATGTTGAAGATCGCACATGAGCAGGGTATAGAAGCGGTAATACTCACACCCCACCTGCGTCATGGAATGTTCTCACATCCGCTTGATAAAATCGAGGAACATTATAAAAAGTTAAAACCATATGCAGATGAGTGTGGAATAGATCTAAGACTAGGAACGGAATATCATGTGGCATCAGATATAGTGGAATCGTTTAAAAGTGGAAGGTGCCACACACTTGCGGATTCACAGTATATACTCACAGAATATTCAAGTGTGAGTGAATTCTCTTTCATGTTAAATATGACAAAAGAGGTTATATTTGCAGGATATATTCCGGTTATTGCACATGTAGAAAGATATGGATGTCTTGTGGATGACCCGGATAATGTCGAAGAACTCCGTGGAATGGGGGCATTTATACAGGTAAACGCAGACGCAGTACTTGGAATAGATGGAAGGGGCGCAAAAAAATATACAAGACTTCTCCTTAAACGTGGTCTTGTAGACTTTATTGCAAGCGACAGCCACGGAACGAAAACAAGAGCATGCAACATGAAAAAATGCTATGATGTTGTGTCAAAAAAATACGGAAAAGACTATGCCGATAAGATAATGGAAATAAATCCATCAAAGATCATATACAAAAGGAATTAGCAAATGGAAAGACAAAACGATTTTCAAAATGACGAAATTGAAATAGACTTAAAAGATCTGCTGTTTGAGATACTTATATACTGGAAATGGATAGTGCTTGCAACAATCATAACGGCAGGCATCACGTTTGCTGTCAGCAAGTTTGTAATTATACCACAGTATGAATCAACATCAGAGTTATATGTCTTGTCAAAGAGTACATCAATAACAAGCCTTGCAGATATACAGACAGGAACAAGCCTTACAAACGATTACATAGTAGTAGTAAAGGGGCGTCCGGTTTTAGATCAAGTTATAGAAAATCTTGGAATAAACGAAACATATACATCTCTTGGAAACAAGATAACCCTGGATAATCCATCAAACTCACGTGTTTTAAAGATAACAGTACGTGATAAGGATCCCCAAAGGGCAAAGGTCATAGCTGATGAGATAGCTAATGTAGCATCTGCATATATTGCAGCAAAGATGAATCAGGATCCTCCGACAGTTATCCAGAATGGATATTCAGATGGTGGTCCGGTAAGTCCAAGTATAGGAAAAAATACAGTTATAGGTGCGCTTGGAGGAGCTTTTCTTGCGATTGCAGTTATAGTCATATCATATTTGTTTAATGATACGATCATAGATGCAGATGATGTGGAGAAAAAACTTGGTATGAATGTACTTGGCTCACTGCCGCTTGAAGAAAGTGAAGATGACGGCGAAAAGACCAAAAAGGAACTCACAAAAAAGTCTAAAAAGGCCGGGAAAAGAGGTAGGAAGTAAGAGATGGAATTAGTCAGATTTGGAAAATTAAAAGAACAAAGTTACACCATGAAAGAATCTCTTAGAGCCTTAAAGACCAATATACAGTTTTGTGGTGACGATATACAGACCATACTTATCACAAGTTCAGTTCCAAACGAGGGAAAAAGTACGGTCGCAATGGATCTTGCAAGATCGCTTACAGAATCGGGAAAAAGAGTTTTGTTTATAGATACCGATATGAGAAAGTCTGTTCTGGTCGGAAGACTCAGGGCAAAAACAGCATCCGGAAATGATATATGTGGACTTTCACATTATCTGTCAGGTCAGAAAAAACTTGAGGAGGTACTGTACGGAACAGAGGTTCCGAGACTTTTCATGATATTTGCAGGACCCTCAGTTCCGAACCCGACAGAGATACTTGAAAAGAAATATTTTGAGGAATTGCTTGAATTCGGAAAAGAACACTTTAACTATATCGTGCTTGACTGTGCACCTATAGGAGCAGCGATTGATGCAGCTGTAGTAGCAAAGCATTGTGATGGTGCACTGCTTGTTATTGCACAGGGAATGGCGAGCGCAAGGATGATACAGGGAGTAAAGAAGCAGCTTGAGGCATCAGGTGTCCGTATTCTGGGAGCTGTGCTTAACAAGGTAAAAGCAAAGAAATCAAACCATGAAAAGGGATATTATGGGAATTACTATGGAAGTTATTATGGTAAAGAAGGCAGCTGATCATGAAACAGAAAAAACCATTTACACAGAAACTGAATAATATTTTGTTTTTCCTTCTAGGAATACTTGCTGTAGTTATAGCTGGGGTTATATTTATTAATTTCCAGACAAATGCTACAGGAAGTGAGCAAAAGGATTATGTTGTAAAAGATGATACGCAGGCAGGTGAGACGAAAAAAAGTAACGAATTGTCCTCATCGGTAGAGAAGTGGCAGGAAGGAACCATTACATATAATGAAAAAAAATATGTATACAATACGTCGATCGAGACATATCTGCTTATGGGAATAGACAATGACGAACCTGTGTCAACGGCTAAGGACAGCGTAAGCGGAGGACAGTCTGATGCGATTTTCCTGCTTGTAGCAAATAAAGAGACGCAGCAGATGTCGATCATATCTATAAACAGAAATACAATGACACCGATCGAGATATATGATGAGAACGGAAAAGACCTTGGCGAGATGACAGCCCAGCTCTGCGGTCAGCACGGATTCGGAGACGGAAAGAAATTAAGCTGTTCAAGAACAGTAAATGCAGTGTCAAAGATGTTTTACAATCTGCCGATAAGTGGTTATATGTCTATCAATATGGGAGCGATAGGTGATATAAACGATGCGATCGGAGGGGTTGAAGTAAATGTGCTGCAGGATATAAATGTTCCGGCAAAGGATGTTGACCTGAAAAAGGGACAGACCAAAACATTAAACGGAAATGAGGCATACTGCTATTTAAGGAATAGGGATATAACACAGTTCGAGAGTGCAACAGACAGGCTGCGCCGTCAGGAACAGTACCTGAATGGCTTTATTTCAAAGGCACAGAGCCAGAATCAGGCAAATTCTGCACTTGCGATGGATATATATAATTCGGCAGCAGATTATCTTGTTACAGATATTGATTTTACTGAGCTTGTATCAACACTTATGGGATATGGATATTCGGACGACCGCATGTATACGGTTCCGGGAGAAACAGTAAAAGGTGACAAATACGAAGAATTTAACATAGATAATCAGGCATTTTATGATATGGTCATTCAGATTTTTTACAAAGAAGCCGATAAATAAAACAGATATTAGACACAGTTATTGTGTTTGATATAACCACATGTATTTATTAGGGAAAGGAGGTATGGAACAAATGAAAAAGAAACTCGCAGCCATTTTAGCTGGATTATTGGTTCTTACAATGGGAACAACAGTTTTTGCACAGACAGATGGATCACCATCCGTAGACAGCAAGGCGCAGGAAGCGGAGAAGTATAAGCAGAATATATCTTCGATAGAAATCAGTTCCGGAACTGTTTCTGTCAAGGCAGCAGATCCAAAGGTCATGGACGAGGCAAAAGCTGAGGCTGCAAAAGCAGGAACTGTAGATAACGTTCTTGCAATGGCTGATGTGCATCCTTCAGTTGAAGATGCTTCATCAGGTCTTACAGTTAAGTTCTATATTTCTGGTGTATCAAAGGGAGACAATGTATATGCTCTTCATCAGAAAGCAGATGGAACTTGGGAAGTTTGTAATACTGTAGTTGGAAATGGATATGTAAAGGTTACATTATATTCATTCTCAACAATTGCTATCGTTAAGTATGATGATGGTGCAGTTGTAACACCAACACAGCAGATCAATCCAAAGGATGATACTGATAATGGTAATACAACAAACAACACAACCAATACTACAACAAACAACACAACCAATACAACAACAGGTGACACCGGCAATACAAACAGTACTACAACCAATACTACAGGAGATACAAATAATAATGGTGGCTCTACAAGCACAACAAACAATAATCCTGTAGATAACTCTGTAGGAAATACTACAAATTCTACAACTTATAATACAACAAACAACACAA
>OBAI01002731.1_pt1 | contig 10701 bp, 9 predicted proteins | sample 1517461 | NCBI WGS metagenome assembly OBAI01 (sample SAMN04571696, study PRJEB22368) | human gut metagenome | biome: human gut; material: stool | host: Homo sapiens | place: Luxembourg | collected 2012-06-29
GACCTCTCGGTCAATTTCAAGTGAATGCTGTTCAATTTTCAAGGTGCATCTCCGCTGCCTCCCCGTGGGTGACAGCTTTGTTATATTACCATTTTCCCCGCATAAAGTCAACTCCTTTTTTGCATTTTTCGAGAAAAAGGTGCAAAAAATTTGTGCTCCCCCGGAAAGGAGAGCACAAAGTACAATTTCTTGCTTTAATCTGCCTGCAAGGCTGCAAAACGGGCGCTGCCGCCGTGGCCCAAATACCGCCACATCAACACGCACACAATAACCAAAAGCACCAGACATACAGCAAGGAACAAGGTAGGCGCAACACTTGCGGAGAGCAGCAGCGCATACAGCAGTGCCAATACCAACACCACGGCCATGGAGCCGAACATGCAGATCATGGTGCTCATGCTCTGCTTGATAACGACTGTTTCATTGATGTAATCGAACTTGGGAAAATGCAGGTTGACCACCACGCCCAGCAAGGCCGTGAACAGATTGAAGGCCGCAGGCACCAGCACAGCCAGCACCAATGTAAGCAGCTCCAGCTTTAGCACAATTCCCATCAGCAAGGCACTAAGCGCCGTAATAGGAATACAAAGCAGCATCTGCAGCTTGACCTTGGCGCGCAGCACCGTGGCCGCAGGGACCGGGATGGACTGCGCGATCCAAAGGTTCTTTCCCTCCAGTGAGATGGATGGGGCCGTGATAAGATTGGTGCAGCTGAGGCCGCAAAGGATCACACAAAGAATCAGTCCCATGATCTCCCCTTCCCCATTCAGGATCGGCAGAAACTCGGTAAGAATATCCTTTTTTATGAGCATGGCGACACAGGCAACAACAAGCAGGATCTCCCCCATCCATGCATTGAGCACATACATAGGATTGCCAATGAAGTGCCGGAAGTCCTTGCGCAGCAGCGCGGCGGCCGGGCTGCTGACATGCATCGACCTTTCCTTGTATTTAATGCGTGTGGTGCCTTTCTTTGCTGTGGTGATCTGCCGGAAGCTGCGGGAAAGGATGGCATATACCAGTTCGAACACTGCCAGGGTGCAAACGGTATACAGCAGCAGATAGGTCAGGTTATGCTCCGCGATGCCAACGCCGAAGTAATACGCGGGGAAAGCGTACTTTTTGAACGCCACCGCGATGGCAGTGCCATTGGCGATGAGGCCGGAGATAATATCGCCCATCTTGCTATAAAGATAGAAATACGCTGCCAAAAAGAGCAGTGACACCACCATGGTGATGATATTCTTATTGCGCATTTTGCTGCTGATAAGAGAGATGACCCATGCGACAAGGCAGGAGAACGCCTGTACCATCAGCGGCAGCAGCAGCGTGCTGATGATAAAATACGCCACACTTAGCACGGTAACGGGATAATTCATGCAATATACCACACCGGCCGGTCCCATTACCAGCAGCACATAGCCCAGATCCAGCGCCAGCAACAGCAGCATACGGCTGCCCAGGATGAACTTGGGCGCAATGGGCATGGAAAGCAGCAGCTCGTTATCCTTGGCATCGAAAAGCTGCGTTTGGGTGGCAAATACATTGCCTATAAAGGTGAGCATAAAGGCCATCAAACCGGCGATGGCAAAATACAGCCAACCCAGACCAAGCTCATGCAGCGGCATGCAGATAGAAGAAAACATGCTGCCGAACATGATAAAAAAGCAGATGATGACATAAAGGAACAGCACCGCAAACCCGATGGTGCGGCCCGTGCCGCCTTTGCTCTGCTTGCGGCGGCTGCGGAATAGCGAAGCCTTGAGCGCGGCAAACTGGACTTTCAGCAGCGTTTTAAGCATTGTCGTCCTCCAGTTCCAGGAACACATCCTCCAGGGAATCCTGTCCCTTGACCTCTTCCATGGTGCCGGAAACCACCAGGCGGCCGCCCTTGATGATGGCGACCTTATCGCAAAGCTTTTCAGCTACCTCCAGCACATGGGTGGAGAAGAAAATAGCCGAGCCGTTATCACACAGCCGTCGCATGATCTGCTTAAGCTCATGGGCCGCCTTGGGATCCAGGCCAACAAACGGTTCATCCATGATGAGCAGCTTGGGGCTGTGGATGAGAGCGGAAATGATGGCCAGCTTCTGCTTCATACCATGGGAATAGGCACTGATGGGCTGAGCAAGGTCTTCAGTAAGGCCAAAGAGATCGGCATATTCCTTGATGCGCTGTTCCCGTTCCTCCTTGGGAACGCCATAAACATCGGCAATAAAATTGAGATACTGCACCCCGCTGAGAAATTCGTACAGGTCGGGGTTATCCGGCAGATAGGCGATTTTGCGTTTGCAGCCGATGGGATCTTCCCGGATGGACACGCCATCCACATAGATCTCCCCTTCTTCAAACTGCAGGATACCACAGCAGGATTTGATGGTCGTGGTTTTACCGGCGCCATTGTGGCCGATAAAGCCATAGATCTCTCCCGCACGGATATGTAACGAAAGATCATCCACGGCCTTTTTGCCGCCGTAGATTTTGGTCAGGTGTTCGATTCTGAGCATTTTGCTCCCTCCGATCGAATGTTTAATGTCAAATATATTTTACAACTTCGTTATCGCGTTGTCAATGCCCCCGCCTCATTATTCAAACAATCTTAATAAAAACCGCGAACCGCTAAAAGTCCCCGCCGCTATGGGCAGGGACTTTACGGTAAGTTCGGGATTCAAAGTTACGCCGCTTCAGCGGGGCCCTCGGGCAGCTCGGACTCCTCCGCTGGCTCGGTCGGCTCCTCAGCAACCGTCCATTCAAACGCATTGGCCGTGCAGATGAGATCATCCCGCATAGAATCCGGCTCATAGGTGATGGTGATCCGATCGCCCACATTCAGCAGGATGACCTTTTCCACCTCACCGGCGGAAATGCAGTAGACGGTATTGTCCGCGTCCAGTGTCACATAGTACATGGTGGTACCATCAATGACCGCGGAGCGCAGCGCCGTTACGATGCCGGTCACGGTATCCTCATCCGCCGGCAGAATGGGGGCTTCCCCGGTATCCAGCTTGTTCTGCCGTAGCAGCTTATAATAGTTGCTCTGGCATTCCTCCACCGAGGCTCCGGTAGCAACGATCTGGTACTGCTGAACATTAACCATGGCATACATCTTCACCAGGCCGGCATAGTCCTTCAGCGCCATAAAGTAGGTGGGCTGATTGCTGATATTGAGCAGCAGCGGGAAGGTAGCGCTGTAATTGAGGTGCTGCACCACACCCTCGGCGCTGTTCATGGCGCTGAATTCTTCGGCGCCCGCAATGGAATAGAAGGTGGTCTGCTTGGTGCGCTGGTTAGTTAGAATAAAGCCGATATTGGATTCATCGCTGCCGGCCGAAGTCACGCCGGTGTAGACATATACATCGTCATTGGCGGCAATATAGTTATAGCCCTCGGTGGTCACGGTCACATTCTTTTGGCCAAACAGCGAATTGATGAAGCCGCCCTGGTAGGTGCCATAGTAATCGTACTGATCCATGATGATCTCCGCCGAGTAGACGCCGTCCACCCAGGTGGGGATATCGGTATAGTACTGGCTTTCACCGGTGATGGCATTCACCAGCACCGCGCCCTGGATATCGGTACCGCCAAAGAGGCCAATGCGCTTGACAATGCGGGGGCAAACCCAGTAGGGCGTACCCTCCTCATCGATCTCAAAGGTCGGTTCATTAAAGATATAGGTGGGATACTGGAACCGCAGGTGGCGGTACAGATTGCGGCTGAAGTGCTCAGCCGTAGTATAGTGCATCCCTTCCGGCAGACGAACCACATCTACCTCCTGCGTCACCATATCAATGATGAGATAGGCAGGCAGGCCGGCGCTGCGGTTATTGAGCCACTTGAAGATATCGCCGTAGCGCAGCGGGGTGACCCGAACGGGACGACCCTTGTAATTGATCTGGGTATAGTTATCCGCTACCTCAAACTGGCTTACCATATCGGCCAGCTCGCCCAGTTTGCGGTCACCCAGCTTTTCGGCCGAATCCCGGTCCAGCATGGGGATCTGATCAAAGGAGATCTCCTCGATATCCTGGGTAAAGTCACCGGTCTCCACAGTTATCAGCTTGGCATAGGCGCCGCTGCGGATGACAACGCTGGAAAGCAGCCCGCCAACCACATAGATGACAAATACCGCGCCGATAACGATAAGCGGCACGATGCAGCTGCCCTTCAGCAGTTTCCAGAAGGTCTTGCCGTTTTCCGCCTGGCGATAGATGCCGGAAGTGATAACCGCCGTGATGCAGTATACTACCGAGAGGAACAGGAAAAAGCTATAAAATGCTGCAGAGTGCAGATTGATGGGCGGCAGCTCCACATAAAAGTAAATGAAACCCGCCACAATGGTGACGATCAGATTGATGAGAATGTTTTTGCCGGAAAAGCCGGATTTAGCCATAAAAGGCGCTCCTTTCGGACATTACATTAATAATAAGATCAGTGGGTACGCTCATCGCCCCAGAAGAACAGTGCCACAGTGCCGGGACCGGTGTGACTGCCAATAGTGGTACCGATATTATTGATCATGACCTTGCCATTGAGGTGAGGGAACTTTTCCTCAACCAGATCAGCAACAGCGCGGGCATCATCGTAGCAGGCGGACATGGAGATAAAGCACTTGCCATTATAATCATGGCCGCCCTGGGCGTGGTTCTCCATCTCCTTTACGATCTGCTGGATGACAGCCTTTTTGCCGCAGATCTTCTGACGAGGAATGAGATGTCCCTCATCATCCATATTCAGCAGCGGGCAGATCTTCAGCGCGGTGCCGAACCAACCGGCCGCCTTGGAAATGCGACCGCCGCGGACATAGAAGGTCAGATCGGTAGAAAAGAACCAGTGGTGTAGCTTCAGGCGGTTTTCCTCGGCGAAGTCACGGACTTCCTCGATAGTTTTACCCTCATCGCGCAGGTCCGCCAGCTTATCCATAAAGAGACCGTAACCGGAGGAGGCCCCCAGGGAATCCACCACATAGATCTTGCGGTCTGGATATTTCTCCGCCAGCTCCTCGGCCGCGATGCGGGCGGAATTGACCGAACCGGAAAGACCGGAAGACAGGCTGACATGCAGGATATCCTTGCCCTCCTTGAGGAAACCCTCAAAGTAGGCCGCAAATTCATCCACATTCACCTGAGAAGTCTTGGTCATTTCACCGGCCGCCATGCGGGCGTAGAACTCATCGAACGGCACGCTCTGGCCCAGGTCATCAGGGTAGCTCTTATCCCCCAGCATATAGTGGAAACAGATATAGTGAATATTACGGCTTTCAAAGTACTCCTTGGAAAGATCCGCGGTGGAGCAGCAGCTCAGAATGTATTCGGACATCAGTTTACCTCCTTTATTTTCGGGCATTGCCCGCAAATGTGATTAAATTATATACAAAGCCCCCGGGAATTGCAACCAGTTCTTCCGGATATTGCCCGGTATTCACACAATGTTCATACGGTCAGCATGGCATTTTCTTTGATATGGTACTCTGCCAGGTACTTTTCCTCCAGCGGAATCCATTGCTCCCGAAATACCATCCAGTGCTCTTCCCCATTGCGGGCGGTAATGCGCCGCTTTTGTTCTTCCGGAGTGATATCGCAAAAGGCCGTCAGATCAGCATAGTGTCCAAACTGCGGGTACTGGCTGTATGCCCCCTCCACGATGATGACCGGAACCGTCGGAATTTCCACCCAGCCGTTATAGTCCATTCTGTGGCAGTCAAACCGCCGGTAGCGGAAAGCCTCTCCCCGCCGCAGATAGGGCAGCACCTCCTCCACAAAGCGCTCGGCGTGGACATTTCCGCCCGGAGCTGCCAGCCGTTCCGGCGTTCTCAGCTCTCCTGGCAGGAAAAAATCATCCATGTGTACCACGGCGCCGCCCAGAGTCACAGCCAGTTCCTCTGCCAAGGTAGTTTTTCCTGCCGCCGCTCGGCCATCCATGGCAATGACACCACAGCCAGCCGGTTTTACTTTTTGATAGGCTTCTATGATCCGTTCCGCCTTCTGTATCATGAGATCCACTCTCCTTCCTTGTTATCATACCACATTCCGTCCCCAGCGACAAATCCTTTGTGGCTTCTTTGCCTTTGCATTGATTGTTTGGCGCTACTGTGCTATAATAGATTACGATTTCCAAAACCATCTTAAAAAGGAAGCGGAAAATGAATCACAGAATCGTACTTTCCACCACCGGAACGGTGCTGTATCGAAGCCGCCATGATGCTTATTCCCCTGCTCATTGCCATGGGCTTCAAAGAGCACAAGCAGGCGCTGGCCTTTTTGGCGGCCATACTCATTGCCACGGGCGTGGGCTTCCTGCTGCGGCGGGTCGCACCCCCTCAGCGCCAGGATATCTTCTCCAAGGAAGGCTTTGTTATAGTGGCCATGGCCTGGCTGGCGCTTTCCCTGGTGGGGGCGCTGCCTTTTACCATCAGCGGCGCCATTCCCCATTATATCGATGCGCTGTTCGAAACGGTGAGTGGCTTTACCACCACCGGTGCCACCCTGCTGCAGGATGTCGAGGCTCTTAGCTACTCCATGCAGTTCTGGCGCTGCTTCACCCACTGGATCGGCGGCATGGGTATCCTGGTGTTCGTCACCATCATCTCGGCCAAGGCCCCCGACCGTACCATGCACATCCTGCGGGCGGAAATGCCCGGCCCCACCATGGATAAGATCGTCCCCAAGGCCCGGGACGGTGTCAAGATCCTGTATCTCATCTATATCGTACTTACCCTGTTGGAATTTGCGGCGTTCCTGCTGGCGGACATGCCTATCTATGATGCTATCATCCACGCCATGAGCACCGCCGGCACCGGCGGCTTTGGCATGCTAAACAGCAGCATGGCTGGCTACGCCCCCGTCTGTCAGTGGATTGTCGCCTTCTTCATGGTGCTCTTTGCCATCAATTTCAATCTGTTTTTCCTTATTATCATGGGACAGTGGCGCACCGCGCTGCGCAGCCATGAGCTTATTTGCTTCCTTTCCATCATTGTGGTGGCTTCCGGTATCATCGCCTTCAATATCGCCCCTATGTACGGCGCGGGCGATGCTGTCCGTCACTCCTTTTTTCAGGTAGCCGCCATCATTTCCACTACCGGTTTCGCTACCGCGGATTACACCACATGGCCAGCTCTCAGTCAGGGAATCATCTTTGTGCTCCTGTTCCTTGGCGGCTGCTCCGGTTCCACGGCCGGCGGTTTGAAAATCAGCCGCGTCATGCTGTTGGCACAGTCCATCCGCCGGGAGATGCAGCATGTGCTGCACCCCCGTTCCACCCGGGTCGTCCGCTTTGAGAATAAAAAGGTGGATGAAGCGGTTATCAACAGCTGCAATACCTACTTTACCCTATATATTGTCTGTATTGCGGTCATTTTCCTGCTCATCTGCTGGGAGCCCTTCGGTCTGACCACCAATCTCTCGGCTGCCATCACCTGCTTTAATAATGTCGGCCCTGGCTTTGGCATCATCTCCCCCAGCGGCAATTATTCCGCCTTCTCCCCTTTCTCCAAGCTGGTTCTTTCCGGTGCCATGCTGCTGGGCCGTCTGGAGATCTATCCCCTGCTGGTCGCCATTACTCCCACCGCATGGGCCAAGCGCCGCTGATTCCCTCATTTTCTTGACAAAAGTGTATTTTTCGGTTATTCTTTATTGGATTAAAGCGTAAATACGAAAATGTGACAAGGAAACCCACACTCTCGTCCTTATGCATAAGGGGCGAGAGTGTTTTTCCATTCACTGTGCTTTGGAGGAGGAACCCACATGAAAAAAAGCAATCCCATTGCCCTACTGCCCATTGGGTGTTTCTGGTCATTTATTTAGGTCTAGGCCTGTTATTTAAGTACGGCCTTAAGATCAACATGGGCTTTTACAATATTCCCATCGTCGTGGCGTTTCTCATCGCCCTGCTGGTGGCCTGCCTGCAGAACCGCGAGCTCTCCTTTGACGCCAAGCTGGAGCTGATGGGCCACGGCATCGGGGATAAAAACATTGTTACAATGATCCTCATTTTCATGGCGGCGGGCATCTTTGTGGGCGTAGTTGGCCGCAGCAGTGCCGAAAGCGTTGCCTACCTGCTGCTTTCTCATGTTCCCTCGCAGTATTCTGTTGTCATTCTCTTTGTCGTCAGCTGCTTTGTCTCGCTGGCCATGGGCACCTCGGTGGGTACCATTACCCTTATCACTCCTATCGCTGCGCCATTGGCAATCGCCACCGGCTTTTCCCTGCCCTTCTGCGTGGCATCGGTCATCGGCGGTGCTATGTTCGGGGACAACCTCTCCTTCATCAGCGATACCACCATTGCCGCCTGCAATGGCCAGGGCTGCCAGATGAAAGATAAATTCCGCGAAAACTTCAAGATCGCACTGCCTGCCGCCCTGCTCTCTTTGGCGGTCATCCTTATCATTTCGCTCAATACTCCCATCGAGCAATTCCCTATCATCAAAGAGTATAATCTCATCCAGATCATTCCCTACATTCTGGTCCTGGCTGGCGGCATCATCGGCATTAATGTCTTTGTGGTACTGCTCATCGGCATCCTTTCCGGCTCCATCATCATGCTGGCTACCGGAGAAATCGCCGCAACAAGCCTGCTGAAAAACATGGGCACCGGCGCCGAGGGCATGTTCGAGACCACCATGGTCGCCATCCTGGTTTCCGCCATCTGCGCTCTCATCCGGGAATACGGCGGCTTTGAGGCGTTGCTTCGCGGCATCAAGAAGGTATTCCGCGGCAAAAAGGGCGGCCAGCTTGGTATGGGGCTTTTGGTTGGCGCCATGGATATCGCTACTGCCAATAATACCGTCGCCATCGTTATGGCCAATCCCATCGCAGCCGAAATGGCCGCGGAGTACGGCATCAGCAACCGCAAAACTGCTTCCATCCTGGATACCTTCTCCTGTGTCTTCCAGGGCATCATCCCCTACGGCGCACAGATGCTGGTTGCCATCACCGCTGTAACAGAGCTGGGGCACAGCGTTACCGCCTTCCAGATCATCCCCTATCTGTTCTACCCATTCCTGCTGCTCATCAGTACACTGGTGTTCATCTTCCTTATCCCGGAAAAGAAGAAAGCAAATTAAGTCCCTTTTCACTCCCCCGCCTACCGGGGGAGATTTTTCTTTCCCCGATGGCAATTTCCTGCTATAATAAACATCATAAACCACCCACTGGGAGAAATACCATGAGCTGTGATGTATCGCTGGTGCGCTGCACCGATTATGAAATAGATCATATCCGCGCGGCCCTTGACCGTCTGCTGGCACCGCTGGGCGGTCTGGACTGGGTCACCCCCGGTATGAAGATCGTCATCAAGGCCAATCTTGTTGCCGGCCGCCCGCCAGAGGATGCCGTGACCACCCACCCGGCGCTGCTGTGTGCCCTTAGCGAAATGCTGATCGCTCGCGGCGCTTCGGTCGTCATTGGCGATAGCCCTGGCGGGGTATACAATGCTGCCTATCTCGGCCGCATCTACCAGCGGTGCGGCGCGGTAGAAGCCGAGCGATACGGCGCACACCTCAATCAGAATTTTGAGGTGCGGGAGGCCCATTTTCCGGAAGCAGCTGTTGCTCACGACTTCAAATACACCGCCTACTTGGATGACGCCGACGCTGTCATCAACTGCTGCAAGCTGAAAACCCACGGCATGATGGGCATGACCTGCGCCGTCAAGAATATGTACGGCATAGTACCCGGCAGTGTCAAATCGGAATACCACTATCGCTACTCCAACCCCATGGATTTCGCCCGCATGATCGTGGACCTGAACCTCGCCCGTCCTGCCCAGCTGCACATAGTGGATGCCGTAGTGGGAATGGCAATGGTCCCACCGCCGGTACGCCCCGGCCCATCGGTTGTCTGCTGGCCAGCTGTAACCCCTACCGCCTGGATATGATCTGTGCCGGTATCATCGGCCTGCCGCCGTCCTGTATCCCCACCATTGCCGCCGCGCAGGAGCGCGCCCTCTCCCCCAAGGAAATCGAAGAAATCACTGTCAGCGACCCCTGGCAACCCTATATCGTTCCAGATTTCAAAAACATCCGCAATGCCGAAAACCTTCTCCATCAGGATGGCAACGCGGCCATTTGGGGCAAGGCGCTCAGCCGCCTGCTCCGCGCCGCGATGAGCTCTCGGCCCGGTGTTCAAAAGAAGGAATGCATCGGCTGTGCCGAGTGTCAGCGCATCTGTCCGGCCAAGGTCATCACCATGGTAAACGGCAAACCACGCATTGACCGCAAAAAGTGCATCAAGTGCTTCTGCTGTCAGGAATTCTGTCCGGTCGGCGCCATGAAGGTCCAGCGTTCCCCCATTGCCCGGCTGCTAGAGAAAATATAAAAGTTCCCCCGGTGCTTTTCTACGGAAGGCATCGGGGGTTGGTTTTTCTGTTTTGTTGGGCTTATTCGGCTAGCTCCAGCATCTTCAGCACAATGGCCGCTGACTGGTGCGCCGCCACATCGATGAAATTATCGTAGCTGTCATCTGCCCCTTCATCTGCACTGTCAGACATCGTCCGGATGATGAGAAACGGAGTATCGTTTACAAAGCTTGCATGGGCAATGCCAGCACCCTCCATTTCGGTGCAGCAGGGGTCAAAGCGTTCCCGCAGGCTTTGCTTTATAGCGTTATCCGTTACATATCGGTCGCCGCTCACAATCAATCCGGAAACGACCTTCCCGTGTATTGTCACGCCTTCACACGCCATTTGCGCCAATGCCAGCAGAGCAG
>OBAI01002736.1_pt1 | contig 10692 bp, 8 predicted proteins | sample 1517461 | NCBI WGS metagenome assembly OBAI01 (sample SAMN04571696, study PRJEB22368) | human gut metagenome | biome: human gut; material: stool | host: Homo sapiens | place: Luxembourg | collected 2012-06-29
AAAGCTTTTTTGTTCGGCGTAGATCTGTTCTGGGGAGGTGCGACGGGTCAAAAAATGAAACAGTTGTCGAATATCCCCGCTGAAATTGAAAAACAGGTAGCTGAATAGAATGAAGATGAGTATAATGCAGCACTCGTAAGAGTAGCTCTCTACCCACGAATTGAGTCTGATTGGCTGCGGTACGGAGGTCGATTCGGCCACGACATGGCTCTGCTTTCCGAAGATTTCGGCCTCGGTGGGTACATGTACCTCAAGGGGTACAAGATCACCCAAGTAGCAGTCGCAGTCCGTCACAAAAGATTTCATCGTTACCGTAGATTAGGAGTAGAGTCTGTGCAGCATGATTCGGATTGTCGTACCCTGATCGATTTCCGAGTTGAGGACAAAGATACGTCCGTTGTGGTACCCTTCGATGATGCGTTTACTCAACGAGAGCCCCAAGCCCCAACCGCGGGTCTTTGTCGTAAAGCCCGGTTCGAAAATGCGTTTGAAGTTGCTTTTGGGCATCCCTTTGCCGGTATCTTTGACGTCGATGTAGATCCAGTCGTTGTCGGCTGAAAGTTTGACGTCGATCGTTCCCCGTCCCGAGAGCGCATCCATCGCATTCTTGATCAGGTTCTCGATGACCCATTCGAAGAGTGCTTCGTTGACCATGGCCTTGAGACGTCCCATGGCCAGACCGTTGTAGGAGATGGTCACGTTGCGAGGCACACGCGTGCGGTAATAGATTACGCTATTGCCGACAATTTCGTTGATCACCCCTTCGCTGAGCAGGGTGGTCGATCCGATCTTCGAGAAGCGTTCCACCACCTTGGTCAAGCGGATCACATCTTTGTTCATCTCCTCGACGGCGGTTTGATCGATCGGCTGGGTGCGCAGGTACTCGATCCATCCGAACAGTGAGGAGGTTGGGGTGCCGAGTTGGTGGGCCGTCTCTTTGGCCAGTCCGATCCAAACACGGTTCTGCTCGTCCTGTTTCGAGGAGCGGAAGGTGATGTACCCGAACGCGGCGAAGATACAGATGACGGCCAACTGAATGTATGGGAAGTAAACCAGAGTGCGCAACAGACTCGATTCGTCGTAAAAGAGATAGAAGGTGTCGTTGGACCAGGTCTTGATCTCCATGATCGGGTTGGCGGCAGCCATCTGCTCCAGTTTCTGGCGCAGCAGAACCGGATTCTCGAGAATACGGTCGGGAATCAGGTGGGGTTTGACCACATCGAGTGTGCCGGTGGTGATGATAAAGGGAATATTGGTGTTGGCATTGAGGATATAGCGTAAGATCTGGTTTTCAGGCCCTACCTCCCCCATCTTGCTCATCGCGAACGACCACATGCGGACCTCGTTCTGCTCCTTCTCCCGCAGCTGTCTGGCCATGTTGTTGGTGAAAAGCAACGACGAAATGCCGATGACAAACCCCACAATGATGATCACCACCCGGTTGCGGAATGAGAATATTTTTGTCGAAAACTTCTTTTTCACTTCGTCTCTCTTTTCTGTTCGGTGCAACTTTTATTGTTTGCAAGCAGGCCCGATCACTCTCGATGTGATTGTGGTGACGATCCCTGTGTTAGTAAGCGGGCTCTTCAATCGCATAGGGGACTTTGCCGCCCCATTTGTGGGCTTCGAGCGATTTGTGATCTTCTGCGACCTTCTGCGGTCGGTGACCTCCTGTTTTAACCTTCTGCGACTTCTTGTGGCCTCCTGTGTTCGTGCAACGCCTTGTTTACGACATTGCGGTCGGTCTGTTGGTGGCTCAACCGGCAAGGTTAGGCGATTCATCATCGCCCTGTTCTTACCGGAGGGTAATGCAGTATCGGGTGCGGGATGTTAAGTACTCTCCCGGTTCTGGTTCTACTTTTGGCTCAGCTCCTGGATTCGCTCTATTTCACTCCTGTTTCCTTGTCTCGTTGCAGTCTCCTCCAATACTTTTGCTGCCTCCGCTTTTGTTATCCTGTTCGGCCTCTTACCTGGGCGCCCATTTGTTGCGTTGCAGCTCAGTGGGGCTTCGTTCAGCCTGCTACTTGCGTTCGGTGTCCTGCGAGGTGAGGATCCGGTGATAGTTGGCCGTATCTTTTAACGCTTCGATCGCTTTGAGGATCTCCGGATCGCTGTGGGTGTTGTTGCGCAAAACCCCTCCAATATAGTGATAACGCATCACAATTTCATTGCCAAGCAGCATCTTCAACTCCTCTTTGAAAGCCTGCAGATCGATCTGCTTATCATCCTTGATCTTCTCTTCGATCGTCTTCAATTCTCCAGCAATGCGGTCGAGATATTTGTCGCGTTCGGCCTTCTGTCGCAGCTGATCCAGGGCCTGTTTGGTCTCCGAATCCGAGTCAAGCGGTTTATCGGCCATGAACGCTACAAATTCATCGTAATCGGCATCGGTCAACGCGAAGGTGTCCACATCGATCGGCTCGCGGTGCTTCTTAAAATAGAGGTTGGCAAAATCTTCGATATAGCCCTTGGCGTAGAGCATATTCGTAAAACGGCTGTAATAGTTCTCCGGCATGCGGATATCCGGCATGATGCCTCCGCCGTCGTACACTTTACGACCGCCCCGCGTGGTGTATTCGCGAATCAGAGAGTCAGGAACAGCCCCTACACTGCCATCCGCTGCCCGATGCGAATAGTCGAGTACCTGAATGCAGCGTCCGCTGGGGGTGTAATATTTGGCGGTGGTCAACTTCAGGAAAGAGTTGAAGCCAACCGGGCGCGTATTTTGGACTAGCCCTTTGCCAAAGGAGCGTTGTCCCACCAGCACACCGCGGTCGAGATCCTGGAACGCTCCCGCTACGATCTCGGCAGCCGAAGCCGATGAACCGTTGATCAATACCACTACCGGAATCTCTGTGTCGATTGGTTCGCTTTGGGTGGTGAAGGTGGCGTCCATCTCCTTCATGCGCCCCCGCATCGAGACCACCTCCGTCCCTTTGGGAACAAACATCGACAGGATTTTTACCGCCTCCTGCAGAATGCCGCCTCCGTTTCCTCGCAGGTCGATAATCAAGCCCTTGATCCCCTCTTTTTTCATCGAGAGAAAGGCGTTGCGGATATCGGTGCTGCAATCCTCCGTAAACTCTTTGTGTGAAATGTAGCCGATACTGTCGGCAATGACGCCCCAGTAGGGCAGTGCCGATACGACAATGCGCTCCCGTTTAATAGTCAGCTCCTGTTCCTGATCAGTAAGCAGTTTGCGCACCTTGATATGCAACTCGGTCCCCGGCGTTCCTTTGAGCAGTGAGCTCACCTGCTGGATCTCCATCCCCTTCACATCTTTGCCATCTACGGCGAGGATCAGGTCCCCGATCTGCAGACCTGCTTTGTCGGCTGGAGAACCTTTGTAGGGCTGTGCAACCATCACATAGTCCCCCTTCTTCTGAATAATGGCCCCCATACCGCCATATTTGCCGGTGGTCATGATCTCGAAATCGGCCATCTCCTTTTCAGGAATCAGTTCGGTGTAGGGGTCCAGTTCGCTGGTCATTCCATCCGCCGCATTCAGCAACAACTTTTCCGGATCGATCTCGTCCACGTAGAGGAGACTCAACTCCCGGAACATGTTGAACAGAATCTGAATGTTGCGCCCCAAGGCAAAGTCAGGGCTTTTGGCGGCAATGGTCAGCGCGCCAACCACTACCACCAGTGTGGAGAGTAGCGCGTATGTAATTCTCTTTTTTGTTTTCGGTTTCATGAGAATCTGCGTATGATTTCGTGGGGCTTGTCGGGTGTTCGTGTGATCAACGCCCGATGAGCTCACTGTATTATTCGTTTTCAGACCGGTCGGAGCGACTCTGCTCCAAAGCGGGACTCAAGCGGAAAACCAGACGAACCACCTCCTTGCGGATGCCGTCGATCACCAATTCATCGCCCTGTTGGGTGATGGTCAGCCGATCTTCCCACATGAGGATCAATTTCTTTGCAGGACTTGAGGCCCGGAGGGTCCACTCATTGGCACTCTCACTTACGACACTGTATCCATTGCGGTGGATCGCGGCGAGAATCGCCTCGCGGTCGGTCAACAAATTGCCGGTCAAGCGGCGGGTGGTGAATCCAAATCGCGGATAGAGAAAGGCCAGTACCATCAGGATGATGATCATCATCCATCCCCGTTGGGTGTGGAACAGCTCGTAGAGCATCTGCTCGGCATTACCGCGTGCCGTACCGGTGCGGATCATCAGTACAAAAATCACGGTGAAGAGCAGGGCCAACCAAATCAGGTATTTAATGGAGCGAATCAGATAGGTTTTCGGTTTCATCTGTTTGCGGATTAATCAAGTAACATAAATCGCATCTGCAAAGATACTAAGATTTTCGGGTTTCGTTATGGTCGGTTTTGCAGACAATCGTACAGCGCACAGCTTTGAGGCGATCCCACCAACAGCTTGTCCATGGGAATGTCATGCGGTTGGGTGGAAAGGCGATCGAACAGCTGCAGCTCAAAGCAGATGCCCACTTTGATCGCAGGGGCCTCGGCCAATAAACGATCATAGAACCCCTTTCCGTGTCCCAAACGTTCGCCGCGTGGTGAAAATCCCACTCCCGGCACAATGATTAGATCCGGTTGAAACATATCGGTATGGGAGTCGGATGACACCGTCTGTTTTGCGGAGATGTGGGTCGTTGAGGTCGATTGGATGTCTGTTGCAACCGCTTTGTTGGTGGATATACTTCCACAGAGGGGGAAGTTGCTCTTTTCGGCTTGGTGTGCGATCCTGTGGCAATTGCGGGCGTGCTCCGTGTCCAGAGGGGTTGCTAAGGATGAGTCAGGAAAGGTGTTGACGGTTGATTTAGATTGATCCGGGGAAGGGATCTCGGTCGTTGATTCGGTTGAATCTACGGGTTCCCACACCCCGAATCGACGTTGAACCAGGTTATTGCGGCCTGTAAACGGTCGCAGCAGCAGCTCCTCGCCGTGCATGACAGGTAACAATATCTGTTTTCGGCGGTACCAACGTTCCACAAAATCGTGGGTGGCCACCTCCTGAGGTAGAGACCAATACAAGAGAACGCATTGTGCCGTCTGAAATTCGGGAAGCTCTTCCAGGGTATGCATGATCTGTGCCGAAGCGGCTTGCAGCGCTTGGGGATCGGCATTGGTTAGCCGTTGACGGACAATCTGGCGAAGTGTCTTTTTGTCTGGGAGGCTGGCAAGGTTGGCTGAAGTGGCTTGACGGGCTGCTGCCGTATCGGGCGAATCGTTGAATTGGGTTATCTGGTTATTTGACATGGGACCGTTTCACTGATTTTGCAATGCGATGAATATTTGGGCGAATGTGCGAGGTGTGGGTGGGGTGAACCTTGGACACAAGGTCTGCAAAGTAGGTACAAGGTACATGATTTGCCTTAAAATAACAATTATTCATGTCCGGTGTCTCTCTGGATATAAGATTGGGCTAAACCCTTTTGGCAAATGAAACGTCCAAACAGCTCCGGAGATTGTATGCGCAGTGTGATTTATCCTTGTCGTATCAGGGCAGGATATGAGAAAAGAGGAAGGACCTGATTGAATGGATGGTACAGGGGAGAGAATGTTTGTCTTTCGGTCCGATCGTTGAGGGCGTCTGTGTGACTTTTCAGCCCTATCTGAGCGGTTTCATGGTGCCGCCTGACACCTCTTATCTTTTTCCCTTGATCGCTTTTAATATTGCTCTGATGTGTTTGATCTGTAATGTTTTGCTTCTAATTGGATTGTGGATCGGAGGAGTAAATCCCGACTTTCTGCCAGTCTTTTGTGAGGTGCGTTGATGCCAAGACTATGAGCCGCTTATTGGGGACTGTCGGAGTAGAGTAAAAATGTCCTAAAAATGCGCCTGACCGGCGTGATGAGTGAGCGTGTTGGATGAGTCACTCTTGTGATAAAAAGGGTAATTTTCCTTCCCTCTTTTTCTCTCCTTGCTCTGCCGTCCGTTTTGGATGTAGTTCTCTGCACCTCTATTATTAATGGAGGCAGCTGAATCGTTCTATCCCGCAAACGACTTTATTATTATATAAGGTATCAAGGAGGGGTGGGCAAGATGCGATATGAAGAGTGCTATATGGGAAAACTGCCCAATTCCCACAATATGGTGATGCTGTTCCACTTCGCGATACAGGAAAATTGCCCCACCTTACAATGTGGGGAGATCTCCTCCCCCTGCGGACAGTAATCTTACCCCTCCGCAATATGCAGAAGTGTCTCGTCCGCGCCCCGTTCCGATTCTATTCTTCGTCGTTATCGAGGCGACGACGCAACTCCTCCGGCAGGGCAGGCATGCCGCCTTGTTGTGTGCAAACGTAGGCCGATACATCTACAGCCAAACGGTGTGCAACACGGATGGGTTTGCCCCGAAGCAATGCGGCACAGAAAGTACCGGTAAAGGAATCACCGGCTCCTACCGTGTCGGCTACTTGTACTTTGGGGGTGTCGTAATAGGAGCTTTCGTCAGGCGTGAATACATAACTGCCGCTGGCTCCACAGGTGAGAATGACAATTTGCAGGGCATAATCTTTGATGACGGCCCGACATACGGCCCGTGGATTGAGCCCCTCATAGCCAAACATCTGTGCTAAAACAACAACCTCGTCTTCATTTAATTTCAAAACGTTGCATTTACGCAATGAATTGAGTATAGTCTCTTGTGTATAGAAATTTTGACGCAGGTTGATATCGAAAATACGCAAAGCCTCTTCCGGGGTATCGTCCAGAAAACGGGTGATGGTGGCCCGGCTCACCTCATTGCGCTGAGCGAGTGAACCGAAACATACGGCGCAACAGTGACGTGCCAAATCACGCATCTGGTCGGTATAGGGAATGTGGTCCCAAGCTACCCCCTGTCGAAAGTCGTAGCAGGGGACTCCCTCGCCATCGACCGTAACGTGTACCGTACCGGTGGGATATTCGACACGAGACAACATGTGGTTAACCTTTTTGGCATCGAGGGTCTGGACAATCTCTTCTCCCAATGGATCGCAGCCCAAGGCGCTCACGACAGTGGCATCGAAGCCAAATTGTGAGGTGTGATAGGCAAAATTGGCGGTGGCACCACCAAGCTGTTTGTATTCGGGAAAGATGTCCCACAGTACTTCACCAATTCCTGCAATAAGGTTGTTTTCCATTGTTGTCCAGTTTATTTGGCGTAAAGATAGGCAAATTCCTCGGTTTCTCGGATAAAAAACGAGGATATCTCATTGGCCTTTGCGCAATTTTTATCGAATGACGATCCCCTTCCCCGCATTATTGCTTCTCCGTGTTGTTCAGCGGAGCGATTTTTGGCCCGATTGATGCAGTTTCTCCGGCAAAAGATTGTTATTTAGAAAACAATGAAATAACTTTGTAGATCAATTGTGGGTTCTTGTAACCCTCCATTCATCTGACAACCAACATTATTAATAATCAAACCTTTATTACTTATGGGCAATTGTCTGTTCACATCCTCGATCGGAAGGAAGCTGATCATGAGTATCTCAGGGCTCTTTCTGATCCTTTTCCTGTTGTTTCACATGTCGATGAACCTGGCGGCTGTCTTCTCGACCGAAGCCTACAATGCGATCTGTGAATTCTTGGGTGCCAATTGGTATGCGCTGGTGGGAACACTGGTTTTGGCAGCCGGTTTTGTGGTACACATCGTCTATGCAACGATCCTTACCTTGCGTAACCGTGCCGCCCGCGGTGAACAACGCTATGCGGTGACGGCAATGCCCGCAAGTGTAAGCTGGGCCTCTCGCAACATGTTCGTGCTGGGCGTGATTGTAGTTTTGGGTCTGATCCTGCACCTCTACAACTTCTGGTACAAGATGCAGTTTGCCGAAATTATCGGTAACCACAACCTCGGTGCCTTCGGTCCTACCGATGGTGCTGCCTACATCATCGACCTGTTCAGCAACCCGATCTACTGTGTGCTCTATCTGATTTGGTTTGTGGCTATTTGGTTCCACCTGACCCACGGCTTCTGGAGCGCATTCCAGACCATCGGTTGGGACAACCAGATTTGGTTGGGTCGTCTCAAATGCATCGCCAATGTCGTTGCAACGATCGTATTCCTCGGCTTTGCCGTTGTTGTTGTTACCTTCTATGTACGTAGCCTTTGCTGCTGCGGCGTATGCTAACCCCCTTGTGTGAAAATAAATAAGATAAAATAAATACCATGATAAAGTTAGATTCGAAGATTCCTGCCGGCCCGTTGGCTGAAAAGTGGAGCAAACATAAGGCTGAAATCAAAGTGGTCAGCCCGGCGAATAAAAGAAAACTCGATATCATCGTAATCGGTACCGGTCTGGGTGGTGCATCTGCAGCTGCCTCTCTGGGTGCTCTGGGTTACAATGTAAAGGTCTTCTGCATCAGCGACTCGCCTCGCCGTGCGCACTCGATTGCCGCACAGGGTGGTATCAACGCCGCAAAGAACTACCAGAACGATAACGACTCGGTATTCCGCCTCTTCTACGATACCATCAAGGGCGGTGACTACCGTGCTCGTGAGGCAAACGTCTATCGTCTGGCCGAAGTTTCCAACGCAATTATCGACCAGTGCGTAGCACAGGGTGTACCTTTTGCACGTGATTACGGTGGATTGCTCGATAACCGTTCGTTTGGTGGTGCACAGGTATCCCGTACCTTCTATGCCCGCGGTCAAACCGGTCAGCAGCTGCTGTTGGGTGCCTATGCTGCTCTGAACCGCACCATCGCTCTTGGAAATGTGAAGAGCTATCCGCGTCATGAGATGTTGGATCTGGTGCTGATCGACGGCAAGGCTCGTGGTATCATCGCCCGCAACCTGATTACCGGTGAGATTGAGCGTTTCGGTGCTCACGCTGTGGTTATCGCTTCGGGTGGTTACGGTAACGTCTTCTTCCTCTCGACCAATGCGATGAACTCGAACGGTTCGGCCGCATGGCAGTGCTATAAGAAGGGCGCCGGTTTTGCAAACCCCTGCTTTACGCAAATTCACCCGACCTGTATCCCGGTGCACGGTACACAGCAGTCTAAACTGACGCTGATGTCAGAGTCTCTGCGTAACGACGGTCGTATCTGGGTTCCGAAGAAGAAAGAGGATGTTGAGGCAATTCGTGCGAAGAAAAAGAAAGCATCTGATATTCCGGAAGAGGATCGTGACTACTACTTGGAGCGCCGTTATCCGGCCTTCGGTAACCTGGTTCCGCGTGACGTGGCTTCGCGTGCTGCCAAAGAGCGTTGCGATGCCGGTTACGGTGTAAACGAGACCGGTCTGGCCGTATTCCTGGATTTCAAGTCGGCTATCGAGCGTCTGGGTAAAGATGTGATCAAAGCACGTTACGGTAACCTCTTCCAGATGTATGAGAAGATTACCGATGTGAACCCGTACAACGAGCCGATGATGATCTATCCGGCCGTTCACTATACGATGGGTGGTATCTGGGTTGACTACAACCTGATGACGACGATCCCGGGTCTGTATGCAATCGGTGAGGCCAACTTCTCCGACCACGGTGCAAACCGTTTGGGAGCTTCGGCCTTGATGCAGGGTTTGGCTGACGGTTACTTCGTACTGCCCTACACGATTGGCGACTACCTCGCACACGAAATTCAGACCCCGAAGATCGATACCTCACGTCCCGAGTTCGACGAGGCAGAAAAGGCTGTCAAAGAGAAGATCGCCAAACTGCTTTCGATCCAGGGAAGCGAGTCTGTGGACGATATCCACAAGAAACTGGGCCACATCATGTGGGAGAATGTAGGTATGGGTCGTACCAAAGAGAGCCTGGAGAAGGCCATTACCGAGATTCAGGCGTTGCGTAAAGATTTCTGGAAGAATGTTCGTGTTCCGGGTTCGGACAAAGACTTCAACCAGGAGTTGGAGAAGGCCATTCGTTTGGCAGACTTCCTCGAGTTGGGTGAGTTGGTAGCACGCGACGGTTTGATGCGTAACGAGTCTTGTGGTGGTCACTTCCGTCTTGAGTCTCAGACTCCTGAAGGCGAGGCCAAACGTGACGATGAACACTATGCTTATGTAGCTGTTTGGGAGTACAACGGTCCCGACAAGGAGCCGACCATGTACAAAGAGCAGTTGACCTTTGAGGCTGTTCATCTGGCACAGCGTAACTACAAAGACTAAAGATTCGACGTGTAGGAATTTTAAAACTTGAAACGATGAATTTAAAATTGAAGATATGGCGTCAAAAGAACGCCAAAGCCCAGGGGGAATTTAAGAACTACACGGTCGAGAACATCTCGCCGGACACTTCGTTCCTCGAAATGCTGGATATTCTGAACAATGATCTGATTCACAAGGGTGAGGAGCCGATCGTGTTCGATCACGACTGCCGTGAGGGTATTTGCGGTATGTGCTCGTTGCACATCAACGGTCACGCACATGGACCTGACCAGGATATTACCACTTGCCAGTTGCACATGCGTAAATTCAAAGATGGTGATACCATTGTCATTGAACCGTGGCGTTCGAAAGCCTTCCCTGTAATCAAGGATTTGGCTGTTGACCGTAGCGCATTCGATAAGATTCTGCAGGCTGGCGGTTTCATCTCGGTTAATACCGGTGGTGTGCCTGATGCAAATGCTATTCCTATTCCTAAGAAGGATGCCGATGAGAGTATGGATGCAGCGGCTTGTATCGGTTGCGGTGCATGCGTTGCTACCTGCAAGAACGGTTCGGCTATGTTGTTCGTAGCAGCTCGTGTATCTTCGTTGGCTAAACTGCCTCAGGGACGTATTGAGGG
>OBAI01002737.1_pt1 | contig 10688 bp, 11 predicted proteins | sample 1517461 | NCBI WGS metagenome assembly OBAI01 (sample SAMN04571696, study PRJEB22368) | human gut metagenome | biome: human gut; material: stool | host: Homo sapiens | place: Luxembourg | collected 2012-06-29
CCCCCTCCACCTCCGCACCCTTTCGCCATGGACCTTTCCCGTTACCAGGAACATTACTCCCTCAGCTACCGCCTCAAACGGTACGGCTGGTATATTGTCAACAGGACCCTCTTCCGGCTCATGGTCACCAACGCCATGAAAGTCCCCCGGAACCTTCTGCTGCGCCTGTTCGGGGCGCGCATACCGCTCGCCTCCCTCGTTTACCCCAGCAGTAAAATCTGGGCTCCCTGGAACCTCTCCGTGGGGGAATACGCCTGCATCGGCCCCGATACGGAAATTTACAACAAGGCCCCCATCACCATCGGGAACCACGCCGTCATCTCCCAGGGGGCCTTCCTCTGCACGGCCTCCCATGACATCTCGGACCCCGCCCACTCCCTCATTTCCGCCCCCATTACCGTGGAAGACCAGGCATGGGTGGCGGCGCAGGCCTTTGTGGGCATGGGGGTGACGGTTGGCAGGGGAGCCGTGGTAGGAGCCCGCAGCGCCGTATTCAGGGACGTGGCTCCCTGGACGGTTGTAGGCGGGAACCCGGCCCGATTCATCAAACAACGCACGCTCCGCTAAACCATGCTTGACCTCGCCGTCATCATCCTCGCCAGAAATGAGGAGCTCCATATCCGCCGCTGTCTGGAAAACATTCTTCCCATCGCCAGAGAAGTCTTTGTCATTGACTGTTTTTCCACGGACAACACCGCTGCCATCTGCCGGGAATACCCCCGGGTGCAGGTCATCCAGCATGAATGGCCCGGCCTGTACGCCCTGCAATTCAACTGGGCTCTGGACAACTGCCCCATCACCGCAGAATGGGTCCTGAGACTGGACGCGGACGAATGGTTCATGCCGGAAGCCCTGGAAGAACTGAAGGAAAAACTGCCCTCCCTCCCCCCGGACGTCACCGGAATCATCCACAAGCGCAGGCATATTTTCCTGGGCCGGTGGATGAAGCACGGCGTTTACCCGGTCAAGCTGCTGCGCCTGTTCCGCTACGGCGCGGCCAGGTGCGAACAGCGCCATATGGACGAACACATGGAACTCAGCCGGGGCCGCTCCGTCGAATTCGAATACGACTTCGTGGACGAAAACCTGAATGACCTGGGATGGTGGGCGCACAAGCACGTGGACTATTCCGCCCGGGAAGCGGCGGATATTGAAGACATCCTCTCCTCCTCCGCGGCGGCCTCCGGCATCAGCGGGCAGGCGGCCAAAAAGCGGGCCATGAAGGAACGCTACGCCCGCCAGCCGCTTTTCTGGCGTTCCTTCGCCTACTTCTGCTACCGTTATTTCCTGAAACTGGGTTTTCTGGACGGCAGGGAAGGATTTTTGTGGCATTTCATGCAGGGATGGTGGTACAGGACCCTCGTGGATGCCCGGCAATTCGAAAAACAGAAACAAGACGCCGCCAAAACGGCACGCTGATTCCATTCCACCCCGCTTTCTCTCCATGTCCCCCCTTTTTTCCATCATCATCCCCGTTTACCGTTCCGGCCCCTTCCTCAGAGACTGCCTGGACTCCATCAGGAACCAGACCCTGACGGACTGGGAATGCATCTGCATCAATGACGGTTCCCCGGACGAGAGCGGAGCCATTCTGGACGAATATGCCCGGAAGGATTCCCGTTTCACCGCCATCCACCAGGACAACCGGGGCGTAAGCGCCGCGCGCAACGCGGGGCTCTCCGTGGCGAAGGGAAGCTGGACCGCCTTTGTGGACGGGGACGATACCGTGGAGCCGGACATGCTGGACTGCCTGCATGAGGCGGCTCTGCGTACGCCGGAAGCCTCCCTCCTCTGCTACGGAATCAGCAAAGACTTCCATACGGGGCTCCGGCTCGGAAACCACCCTCCCAAGCCGGGACCAGCACATCCCCGCGGAGGAAACGGGGGCCTTCCTGCGCTACCTGCTGACCAGCCTGGACATGGAATCCTCCTGCAACAAACTGTTCCGCACGGAACTCCTGAAAAAAAACGGCATCCGCTTCAATACCTCCGCCGTCGTATTTGAAGACTTCCAGTTTGTCCTGGACTATCTTTCCGCCTGCTCCCCGGACATCAGCCTGGTCAAAAAAGCCTTCTACCACTACCGCGCGCAGGAAAAGGAAAACGGAGCGGCCAAGCGCAGCCGCTTCAATCTCGTCCGGGACATAGACACGCTCACGGCCAAATTCCTGGCCTGGATCAGCACCCTTTCCCTCCCGCAGGAAGACATCCCCGTCATCAAAGGCTACATCCTGCAAAAAATCAGCGTGATTTTCCATGCCCTCCAGCGGCAGCCCTATGCCGCGCGCAGGGAAGTATTCCGGGACTTCCTTTCCAGCGGCCTGGCCGCCCGCAAGGCGGAGCTTCCCCTGTGCGGCCGCTACTACCACCTCGTCTGCCGCCTGCTGGCGGCGCGCAGATACCGGCTGGCCCACCTTCTGCTGAAGGCAAGGAACATCTGACGATCGTGAAATCAATAAGAGTTTTATCCGGCTTACTTGAAAACAACGTCAATTATAATATTTCTCTTTTTATTTAAATTCAATAATATGCTTCAGAATTTCATCAAAAAAAACCTATCCGTTTTCAATTCCGTCCGTTCCCATTTTTGTTGAATAAAAAATAGGTGGAATCAAAAAACACTTCCAAATTCAAAATCTCTCATTGAGCACCAGGGTCCTACTTATGAAACAACACGCAAACCTTCCAAAAGCAGGCATTATTACAAGCCACTATTATTTCATTAAGACAAACTACGGTTCACTGTTACAGAACTTCGCTCTTCAGCGTTACCTGGAAAAAACAGGGCTCTTTCCTTTCCTGATCAAGCAGGAAGAAATCAGCCGTCCCCTTTCCTGCCCGGAGAAAATAAAGTTTTATCTTTTTCATCCTCTTCAACTGTTCCGCCGAATTTTCCAAAAACCTGCACGGGAAGCGGAGGAAAAGGAACAGCGGATTGTCCGCTTCAATCAGGAACATCCGCGCCCCTTTGAATCTTTCATCAGCAAACACCTTAACGCCACTCCCATCACCTATGACCGCGACAAATTACGCGAGCATCCACCGGAAGCGGATGTTTACCTGGCAGGCAGCGACCAAATATGGACCCTTGATGATTTTGATAAACTGCTGAATTTTGCTCCTCCGGGAAAACGGATAGCCTATGCGGCCAGCGCCAACTGGGGAAAACAAAGCAAACGATGGTTTATTGAAGCCAGGCGGGAACTGCCCTGTTTTACAGGAATCTCCGTCAGAGAGACTGAAGGCAGGGAAATCTGCCAGAAAGCCGGTATTGAACAAGTGGAAGTCGTTCTGGATCCAACTTTGTTGCTGGATTCTTCAGAATACACCTCTCTAGTCACGGCGCAATCCACCTACCTCCCTCCTGACTCCATTCTCGGGTATTTCCTCAATACGGATACCCTCACAGAAATTTACTGGGATCAAATTCTTGACTCATTCAAGGGAAATCCTCTTCGCATCATTCCCCTGCAAGGAACAGAACTCTGCATTCCTGAAGACAACATCATTACCCCTGATCCTTATGAATTCATCCAGGCTTTCAAGGAAGCGAAAAATATCATCACCAATTCCTTCCACGGCACGGTTTTTTCCATCATCATGCGCAAGCCGTTTCTGAGCATTCTTCAGGCAGGAAACACGGCCATTCAAAATACGCGTTTCTTCTCTCTCCTGAAATCCCTGGGACTGGAAGACAGAATTTACGCACCGGAGAAAGGGTCCATGCGGGAACAGATGGAACAGAAAATTCAATGGGAAGCCGTAGAAAACAGACTGGAACAACTCCGCGCCCACTCTACAGAATTTCTGAAAAAAGCCATTCATCAAAGCATTTGCCGCCATGGCTGAAGAAAACAGCAATAAGCGCATTGCCCGCAACACCATACTGCTTTACACCCGTTCGTTGATCAATCTGGTCATCGGGCTGTACACGTCGCGCCTTACCCTGGACGCGCTGGGAATAGCGGATTACGGGATTTACAACGTCGTCGGCAGTCTGGTGGCGCTCTTCGGCCTGTTCAACGGCAGTCTGAACACGGCCATCAGCCGGTTCATCACCTATGAACTGGGAAGGAACAATAACCAAAGGCTGAACAAGGTTTTTTCCTCATCCCTGAGCATCCTCTTCATTTTTGCCCTGGTGATATTCATCCTGGGGGAAACCGTGGGGCTGTGGGCAATTAATTGCCGCATGGTTTTTCCCGCGGACCGAATGAATGCCGTCAACTGGGTCTATCAGATTTCCCTGATGACATTCCTGGTAAGCCTGCTCAACGTGGCGTACACCGCAACACTGACAGCGCATGAAAATTTCCGGGTGCTGGCGACAGTTGAAATCCTGCTGACAGGGGTCAGAGTAATATGCGTCATCCTGCTGTATTACGTTCCCATGGACAGGCTGATTTATTTCGCCGGATACTGTTTTCTGCTCACCCTGGCTTCAAGCGGCTTTTACGCCCTTTACTGCAACCGGCATTACCCCAGCTGCCGCTACCGGGCCATTCTGGATAAACCATTTCTCAAGGAAATGGGAGCATTCTATTCGTGGAACCTCTTCGGCTCCATCGCGTGGCTGCTGAAGGGGGCCGGCATCAATGTGGTCATCAACCTCTTTTTCGGCGTACTCATCAACGCCGCGCAGGCCGTGGCGTCCCAAATCTCATCCGGAGTAACCTCCCTGATGGGGAGTTTTTCCAGCGCCATGCAGCCGCAAATCACGAAAAGCTACGCGGCGGAAGACTACGAACACATGTGGAAGCTTGTCTTCAACGGAACGCGCTACAGCTTCTTTCTGCTGGCCGTCTTCATGCTTCCCCTGTGCTTCAACATTGATTTCATCCTCTCTCTCTGGCTCAAGGAAATCCCCGCGTACACCAATATCTTCGTGGTTCTTCTCCTGGCTAACGTGCTGGCGGAGAGCTACTCCACCTATTTGATCACCGTTCTTCTGGCTACCGGGAAAATCGCCCTTTATCAGGCCAGCGTGGGAACAATTCTCCTGTTGAATGTCCCGTTAAGCTATCTGGTTTTTCAATGGGGATTCCCGCCCGTTTCTTTCCTGGTCGTCTCCATTGTCCTGACCATCATGGCGCTGATAATGAGGCTCTGGCTTCTGAAAAAAATGCTCCACTTTTCCATACTTTCCTTTCTTAAACAGGTGGTTTTCAAAACAGTCGCCGTCAGCCTTCTGATTTGCCTTGTCAACTGCGCCCTTTATCTGCTGTTGCCTGACATGTACGGAAAACGCGTTATTTTTCTCTTTTCAACGTCTCTCTTGTCCATCCTTCTCATTTACCTGACAGGATTGAACAACCAAGAAAAAACATTGATTCTTCAACAGCTTAAAAAAAGAATTGCCTCCCTTATCCGTTCCTGATTTAAAACCTTCCCGTTAACTGCAATCCATCATCCACGAATATGCTGAACCTCCTGAAAAAAATTTCCAACCGCCTCAATGCCATATGTTATACGCGTTCCAGCCGTTATAAACTAAGGTATCTTTATTCCTACGACCGGAAAAGGTTCATCCGCCATGCAGGTTCTCTTCACCATGAAGAAAAAGAACAGAAACTGGCCTCTGTCATCATGGCCTACCACGTAGTGGAAAAAGGATTAAGCATGCCTGAAAGACGCCTGGGGTTCGGCCATGATGCCGTACTGAATCTCATCAGTCTGATAAGGGATTATTCAGAAAAATTCCCTCAAGATGATCAAATTCTGCACGCCATTTCCGTCTTGGACGCTTACCGCGAAGTGCACAGAAAAGAAAATTTCAATCTCAATCCGGATCTCCAGCAGGCGCTGGACAGCCTGCTGGCGGACTTCCCTCCCGCGGACCACGGAAAAGGCCATATGGAAATGACCAGGGAGCAATATTACGCCCATTTGGAATCCCCCTTTCCCGAATTTTCGGCATCCCGACATTCCGTGCGCCACTTCAACGGCCCGGTTTCACTGGAACAAATAAACAAAGCCGTATCCCTTGCCCGCAATGCCCCATCCGCCTGCAACAGGCAGCATGCCCGCGTCCATTGCATCTGTGATAAGGAAATCCGGGAACCCCAGTTAAAGGAAGCGCTGAAAAAAGAATCCACGGCATCGCCAGGTTCATAAAAGCCATAGCCGTGAACACGTCTGCCGCAAATCCGGCGAGGAAACATTTAAATAAAACCGGCTTTTGTGGAAGCTATAGAGTTTTCTTTTGGAAAAAATGTCCTTGCATAATGAATAATGCGCCAAATATTTAACACTTTTTGTCATACATTGAACACATTTCTTTTCTGGCATTGAAGAAACACTTGCTAAAAATAAAAAATATTGTTATTGTCTTTTCCCCTCTAATTATGCAACATAAAACCATTATTGCTACATGTGCGGCCATGGCCGCTTTTTCCGGCATGGCTACTGCCGATATCCAGCTTCCCCAGGATGTTTTAAACGCCAATAACGGCGGCAAGACATTCTCCGCCCAGCTGGGAGCAGGCTACGCCACCAAATACATCAGCCGCGGTCTGGCTTTCCAGAATTCCGCAAGCGATCATGTCATTCCCCTGGAAGCCGTCGGCGCCTATCAATTGAACAATCAATATTCCCTGATAGGCGGATTAAAATATCAGTGGCTGACGGATAATGGTCTGGAACACAATGATTCCGGCATTTGCGACGAAGGATCGGCCATTTTAGGAGTCAGCCGCAAATTCGGAAAATCCACTGTCGCGGCTCTGAGCTACCAGTTTGTTCATGGCGGTATCCCCGGAAGTTTCAACATCCACAATACAGGCAACAACTCCGGCTTCCCTGCTTTCAGCCACAACAGGCCGGAAGAACACAGCTTCGTTCTGGACATTCACCATGACTTCGGCAAAGGGCTGGAAAACTTCTTCTGGGACTGCCGCGTACAATATACGTTCCGCTGGATGACTGGCTGGTGGTTCACCAATACTCTGGGATACAAGTATGACGTCAACAAATCCACCTCCGTCATCGTGGCGGGCACCTGGAACGCCACTGCCGGCTATTTTGACAGCAATTCCCTGAACGCCAATGGAACCCAGGGCATTTCCCTGACGGTTTCCGCCCCTGTCAAGGCCACGAAAGACCTGACTGTGACTCCGTTCGTGGGTACGGTCTGGCTCGGCAACGGCGGCCTGGCGGCCAACCACCGCGGCGCCTCCGCCCGCTTCCCCTACAGGGAGCCCTCCAAGGTTTACCGCAATTTCACCTTCGTCGCCGGGGTAGGAGTTGCCTACACCTTCTAACAATCTGGCTGTCATTCACTCAACCAACGCAAGCTCCGGCATGTGCCATCAATCATGCCGGAGCTTTTCTTAACTCCCCATGCCCCTGTCCGCCGTTTTCCACACTTCCTCCCTTCAGAAGCAAGTGGCCGCCCTGAGCGACGCATTCGCCATCGCAGGAGAATTCCTCCATTGCGACGTCATTAACAGCGGCCATATCAACATGACTTTCCGGGCCACCTACAGGAAGCCGGACGGCACCACCCGCCGCTACATCTTCCAGTGCGTGAACGATGCCGTGTTCCCATGCCCCAGGGATGTCATGCACAACGTGGAAAAGGTGACCAACCACATCCGCTGGAAAATGCTCCGGGTGCTGAAAACGCCCTTCCGCCAGACGCTGAACCTGTACTCCGCGCGGGGCGGCCGCAAATACCTGGAAATTCCCGGTTCCGGCTTCTGGCGCTGCTACAACTGCATAGAAAACACCCACACGTTCGACGTGGCGGACCATCCCCGCCAGGCTTACGAAGCAGCCCGCGCTTTCGGCGCTTTCCAACAGCTCCTGTGTGACATGAATCCGGAGGACATCCATGAAACCATTCCGTTCTTCCACCATACCCGCAGACGCTTTGACCATTTGGAAAAAGCCGCGGCAGCGGACTCCCACGGACGGCTGAACACCTGCCGCAAGGAGATGGACTTCATCCGCCGCCGTGAACGTTATGTGGACGTGCTGCTGGATCTCCAGGAACGGGGGGAGCTCCCCGTCAGAATCGTCCACAACGACACGAAAATCAACAATGTGATGCTGGACAGGGAGACGGACAAGGCTGTCTGTGTCATTGACCTGGACACCGTCATGCCCGGGAGCGTCCTGTACGATTTCGGAGACATGGTGCGCACCATGACCTCCCCTGCGGCTGAAGATGAAGAAAATCTGGATAAAACCTTCCTGCGCATGCCCATGTTCGAGGCCGTCGTCAAGGGATACCTGGAGGCCGCCAGGGACTTCATCACGCCGCAGGAAGTCTCCAAACTCGCTTTTTCCGGTCTGCTCATCACGCTGGAAACGGGAATCCGCTTCCTGACAGACTACCTGGAAGGGGACGTTTATTTCAAAACGAAAAAAGAACGGCACAACCTGCACCGGGCCCGCACCCAGCTCAGGCTGGTGGAAAGCATGGAAGAGCAAATGCCCGAAATGGAAGAATGCGTCCGGAAATGCTTCCAGACTGTTAACGGCTGAGAGGGCATGACCGGCATCACCCCAATTTTATGATAGTACCGGAACGCGGGCTGGTGCTATACTGCGGGGCATGTTAAAAAATATTTCTCCCCTCATCAGCCCTTCCCTGCTGAAAATTCTTGCGGAAATGGGGCATGGCGACGAAATCGTCTTTTCAGACGCCCACTTCCCCGGCCATACCTTCAACCCTACGGTGCTGAGGGCGGACGGACTGGGAGCGGATGCCCTGCTGGCTGCCGTCATCCCCCTCTTTGAACTGGATGCCTACGCAACGCCCGTCATCATGATGGCCCCGGTTCCGGGGGACTCTCTGAACCCTGCGGTGGAAGCCAAATACCGCAAGGCGCTGAACTATGACGGGGAAATTGAGCAAATGGAGCGCTACGCTTTTTATGAACGGGCCAAAAAGGCCTATGCCGTTGTCATTACCGGGGAAACGGCCAAATACGGCAACATCATCCTGAAAAAAGGCGTTACCCCTCTTTCCTGACCATTGGCCGCCAGACAAACCTTCCATGCAGTACGATTTTGACGAAGTAATTGAGCGCCGCGGCACCGGAGCCCTGAAATATGAAGCGCTGCTTCCCCGCTGGGGCCGGGACGACCTGATTCCCCTGTGGGTGGCAGACATGGACTTCAGGACGCCCCCCTTCATCATGGAAGCTATCCGACGCCGCTGCGAGCACGAAATCCTGGGATATACCGTCAAGCCCCGCGCTTTTTTTGAAGCCATCAGGGACTGGATGGACCGACGCCACGGGTGGAAGGTGAACGCCTCGGAAATAGGCTTCGCTCCGGGCATTGTTCCCGGCATTTCCAGCGCCATCCAATGCTTTACGGAACAGGGGGACAAAATCATGATCCAGCCTCCGGTGTACCACCCCTTTGCCATGATCATCCGGGAAAACGGCCGGGAAATCGTCAACAATCCCCTCATTCTGGAAAACGGCCGCTACCGCATGGACTTCAACCACATGCAGGAAGCCGTGCATGGCTGCCGCATGTTCATCTTGTGCAATCCCCACAACCCCGGGGGCCGCGTATGGAGTCCGGAGGAATTGCGCCGCGTGGCTGAAATCTGTACGGCAAACGGCACGCTGGTCGTTTCTGATGAAATCCATGCGGATCTGACCCTTCCCGGCCGCAGGCACACCGTATTCGCCACTGTTTCCGAACACGCCCGCATGAACTCCGTCACCTACATGGCGCCCAGCAAGACCTTCAACGTGCCCGGCCTGGGCAGTTCCTACGTGATTTGCCAGAATCCGGACCTGTTCGCGAAATACCAGGACTTTGTCAGCGGCAGGGAGCTTGCGGAAGGGCACGTTTTCGCGTACGACGGGCTCATCAGCGCCTATTCAGGCCCGGAAGGGGAGGAATGGCTGGCCCAGGCGCTGGACTACATTCAGAAAAACATCCGCTTCATTGATGCGGAACTGCGCCGCCGCATGCCCAAAATCAAGGCCATCATGCCGGATGCCTCCTACCTGGTCTTTCTGGACTGCCGGGAACTGAACCTTTCCCAGAAGGAGCTGGTGGAGTTTTTTGTGGACGGCGCGCGCCTGGCTCTCAACGACGGTTCCATCTTCGGCAAGGAAGGGGAAGGCTTCATGCGCCTGAACGCGGGCTGTCCCCGCTCGATTCTGGAACGGGCGCTCAACCAGCTGGAGGAAGCTTACCAAAACCGCGGGTTCCGGCGGCAACAGGCCCAGGGTTAAAAACAGGTTGCACGCTCTCCGGCAATGGAGTCCATTCCCGGAACCATGCATTGGGGAAACTTTTCCGGGGACATCCGGCCCCGCCGGATTTTCTCCTGTTGGGTCTCCGTGCGGAAAAGGTCGCGGCGCGGCGGAAAGGGAATATCCGCACATCCTCTTCCGCCGTTTCACCCACGGCAGCGCCTTATTCTTCCCTCCCATGCCGGGAAACGCTCCCGGGGCGCCGCCATGACTTTGCTTGCAAAATAAAAGGAAAGGAGTATCGTCCCCCGCATGTACTATATCACCACGGCCATTGACTACACCAACGGACCGCCCCACATCGGGCACGCTTATGAAAAAGTCCTGGCGGACGTTCTCGCGCGCTGGCACCGGATGAAGGGGGAGGAAGTCTATTTCCTGACCGGGGTGGACCAGCACGGGCAGAAAGTGCAGCAGACGGCGGAAAAGCTGGGCATTACGCCGCAGGAGCATGTCAACAAC
>OBAI01002746.1_pt1 | contig 10660 bp, 8 predicted proteins | sample 1517461 | NCBI WGS metagenome assembly OBAI01 (sample SAMN04571696, study PRJEB22368) | human gut metagenome | biome: human gut; material: stool | host: Homo sapiens | place: Luxembourg | collected 2012-06-29
TGTAGAGAGATTGACCGAGTCGGTACGCATATAGGTAATGTATCCTGCCTCATAAAGCCGCTGAGCTACCGACATGATCTGACTCACCGACATTCCCAACTTACGGCCCGCCTCCTGCTGCAATGTCGAAGTGGTAAACGGAGCCGGCGGATTCTTGGTGGAAGGTTTCTGCTCAACCTTCGTCACCGTAAAACGGGCCGTTTTGCAGGCCTCCAAAAATGCCTCAGCCTCCTTCTCCGTCGCAAAACGTTTATTCAACTCGGCCCGGAACGCTGCACTCGGCCCTTCTGGAGTCTCCACAACAAATTCTGCGACCACATTGTAGTAATCTTTGCTCTGGAAGGCGATAATTTCTCGCTCCCGCTCGACAATCAATCGTACAGCCACGCTCTGCACTCGCCCAGCCGACAACGAAGGTTTCACCTTGCGCCACAACACGGGAGACAGCTCAAAACCCACCAACCGATCTAACACCCGACGAGCCTGCTGGGCATTGACCAGATTCATATTAATCGACCGGGGATTATCAACCGCATGCAGAATAGCATTCTTGGTAATTTCGTGAAAGACGATTCGCTTTGTAGTCTGTGGATCGAGTCCAAACACCTGAGAAAGGTGCCAGGCAATCGCCTCCCCCTCACGGTCTTCATCGGATGCAAGCCAAACGGTCTTTGCCGACTTGACCAGCTTTCCCAATTCAGTTACCAACTTCTTTTTATCTGCTGGAATCTCGTAATGGGGCTCAAAATTATGCTCAATGTCGATACCCAACTCCTTCTTCGACAAGTCACGAATATGGCCAAAACTCGATTTGACCATATACTCCTTTCCCAAAAACTTCTCAATCGTTTTGGCTTTGGCGGGGGACTCGACAATTACTAAATTTTCCTGCATAGTTACGGTCTCTATCAAATGCAAAAACCTAAAGACTTGCTTTAGGTTTTTATTGTTATCTCTTTATTCTGGTCTTCTCACCAACGTATAGGTGACTGACACTCGTAACGGTAACGGATCTGAAGCATCCGTCGGCGTACTTAAAATAACCCGATGTGTCGGATTAAACGCCTCAAAAAATGAAGGGCCTAAGTCAATCATGTAATCTTGGGGAGCAATATCAGCTATAATCTGTACCATACGCGTTATATCCATCGTATAACTATTACGCGAACGGTTGACATACCCTCCATACGCCAATGTGATCGGATTAGTTTCAGACACCTCCATCGTATATAAATAATCCGTTATAGGTATAAAAAAATTATAATCTGAATACATCCCTAACCGGTTCATCGCCATATCCAAATGCTCTGAAGTAGGATTCTCAAGTCCAATTTCAATGCGTGCACTATGGATAACAATCGACGTATTCGGATCTTTATTCTTCAGGTCCTTTAACTGGTTGGCGAAATCTTTGGTAAATTTCAAATAGGTGGTCACGCCCCCACACCCCTGCACATAACTTACCGAAACCGGCGCCGATACCGTATCATTAAATTGAGATTGATCCAATTTACTACTATTATAATCAAACTGATACGTATTCAAACTCAATAAATCGGTATAGGTCGATCCATCAAAAGAATACGAGCCAACAATCGTATCGATCTGCGCAGTATTGTTTTCGTCCACGTAATTCTTATGCGCATAGAAATTAAGTGTTGACGACGTGGTATTCACAGATAATACAGCTGCATCACGCGGTGAAGTAGTGCTCGGAGCAATATATAAACCTTTAAATTCATCCACAAACAACGAATCTGATTCATAAATCGAGCGTGAAGCATGTTGTAAACGATCCATCAAATCCTCAACCTTCGCTCCAGTCATCCGTAATTCAATCGGATTACCATCCGCCAATTTGTATTCAAAAGTAAACAAAGGTTCAGGATCAATCACCTCGTCCACATTGAACTGGCGTATGTAATACAATGAATCCACATACAACCGCTTGGTCACTTCATATACATTGAATATTTGCGTCTTGGAAGTATCCCCACTGCAAACTGACGCATCAAATGCCAAATATAGTGTTAATGAATCCGCCTGAGCACTAATAAATTCATCTGTTGCATCGACATCTTCATCGTCATTGGTGATATAAAATCCCAAAGCACCATATTGTCCGAGCCAGCCCGATTCAAACCCTCCGAAGGTTTCATCATGCATGGCTCCGACACAACCATAATACCAACTATACCCGCTAAAATTCAGAGGAAAAGAGTCAACCAATGCAACATAGGCCTCAATTCCTGAGACCGTATCATGATAGATTCGCATCTGCTGATCATTGGGGATAAACGAATTACCTACCGTATTATCGACTTTCGTACAAGACCAGAGGGAGGTAAACAACACCAAAAGAGAGGTGAGAATCCAAGCCGTATTCCGACGTCTATTCATTAGTCAAAATTTTGTGATAGAACGCCTCATATTGCTCCAGATAGTCGGCCGTAGACTTATCCTGATAGTCCAATACCGGTTTACCAAACGCTTTGAGACTCTCCATCAGTTTCGCCGACGGAGTAGCACTTTCACAAATCACCCCATCGATGTAATTCATAACGAACTTCATCAGATTTTCGTATGTGGGATGTTCCAAAAGTGCAATATGTTTTTTCTCCACACCTTCACCGACTATCTTTTCAGCAAATTTCGGATCTAATTCACCTGCAAAAGCGTCGTCATACAACGACATCACAATTTTTACATCCTTGAAAATTGGATCGTCAGCAAACGTATTACGTAAATAAACGGGAACTATCGTCGAAAACCACCCGTGAACATGAACAACATCCGGAACCCAGCGCAATTTTTTCACCGTCTCCAACACTCCTCGTGCAAAGAAAATCGCACGTTCGTCATTATCGGCAAACGGCTTGCCCTCGCTATCGTTCAAAATAGCCTTGCGCTGGAAATAATCCTCGTTGTCAATAAAATAGATTTGGACACGAGCCGAAGGGATCGAAGCGACCTTGATAATTAATTGATGATCGTTATCATCAATAATCAGATTCATTCCTGAAAGTCGTATCACTTCATGCAGTTGATTCCGACGTTCATTGATCAGTCCATACCGCGGCATGAATGTACGGATCTCATTGCCCCGCTCCTGCATACACTGCGAAAGACTTCTGCAGAGTTTCGACATATCATTTTCAGCAAGATATGGGGTTATCTCCTGACAGACATATAAAATTTTGCAGTTACTCATGACACTTAATATTACCGCGGACCACAAGGTCTGTTTGCAAAGGTACGACTTTTTAATGATAAAACAAGGTACCCCTCCCCACGAAATTCTCGCAGGAAAGGCTAAAATCCCATTCAGAAGCTCCTCTGAACGGTACTAAAGAATCAGCATGGCATCGCCATACGTACCAAAACGATACTTCTCCTCTTTAGCCACCTTATAGGCCTCCATCAGCAGATCATAACCGGCAAAGGCAGCCACCATCATCAACTGTGTTGAATAGGGCAGATGAAAATTCGAAATCATGCAATTGGCCACACTGAATTCATAAGGAGAGAAGATAAATTTATTGGTCCACCCTTCAAAAGGTTTCAAATAACCGTCGGTGGAGACAGAGCTCTCCATAGCACGCATAACGGTCGTTCCAACCGCACAAACTTTACCTCCGGCCTGCTTAACCTTATTGACCATCTCCGCGGTCTCTTCGGGAATAATCACCTGTTCCGAATCCATCTTGTGTTTGGTCAAATCCTCCACATCAACCGTACGGAAATTACCCAAACCAATATGCAACGTCAAAAAGGCCATATTGACCCCTTTGATCTCGAGACGTTTCATCAGGTGCTTGCTAAAATGGAGACCTGCCGTCGGGGCTGCGACCGCCCCTTCGTGTTTGGCAAAAATGGTCTGATAACGCTCCTCATCAATCGGCTCCACTTTCGGACGAATCCAACGGGGCAGCGGAGTTTCACCCAACGAATACAAGGTCTTTTTGAATTCGTCGTAATCACCGTCAAAGAGGAACCGCAGAGTGCGTCCCCGCGAAGTGGTATTGTCAATCACCTCGGCCACCAACAGATCATCATCTCCGAAATAGAGCTTGTTGCCAATACGGATCTTTCGAGCAGGATCGACCAGCACATCCCACAATCTCAAATCGCGGTTCAACTCCCGCAGCAAAAAGATCTCGATCTCGGCTCCCGTCTTCTCCTTGTTTCCATACAGACGTGCCGGGAACACTTTGGTATCGTTGAAAGTCAGCACATCCCCTTCATCGAAATAATCGATCACATTTTTGAAAATGGTGTGTTCGATTTTGCCAGTATCACGATGGATCACCATCAACCGCGATTCATCCCGATTCTCTGCCGGATATTTGGCCAACATGTCGGGGGAAAAGCTGTAATTGTACTGCGAAAGTTTCATGATTTATATTATTTTATTGGTTTTCAAGCAAATAATTCGACGCCTAATCATTTCTGTTTCATCATCAGCCCAAAGAATTGATACTGATCGTGGAGACAGTCAAAACAGTAACAGTTTAAATATTACGCACAAAAACAGAATTTGTTTCACTCCTCTTACTCTTTTTTTCCACCGCCAGGAATTGCAAGCGCCGAGTTCCCCGAAACAGTCCATGCGTTCCAACAGGCCTTCCTCTTCAACGGCCCGATTTGCAAAAATATACCTTGACTCCCCTTGGTCTAAATCTATCGTGACGACAGCACAAATTGCACATCGCTATTCTCAGCAGGAGCATGGGTTGACTGAGGTCAAACTACTTCAATACAGATTTCCCAGAAGAGCGGTGACTTGTTTCAATTCCACCCAGTGACGGAGTGCTTTCAAGTGTGTGGAAGAAGGAAGGGAGTCAACAGCCAAATCAGTTTACTTCTCGCTGGGAAGATTCAACGGAAGTGTCGGGACAAACGGGCGTAAAGGATCCGGCAAGAGGGCTCGTTCCACCTCTTCGACGGTATAGAGATCGGCCTCCGTAAAGGCTCCGCTGCGTGTGCGTCGCAGAGCGATCAGATGGCCACCACACGCCAACTTCTCTCCCAAATCCCGAGCAATCGACCGAATATAGGTCCCCCTGCTGCAGCGAATCCGCAGCGTCACATCGGGCAGTTCAAGCCGTTCCAGACGCATCTCATAGATGTTGATCAGAGCATGACGCAACTTCACCTCTTCCCCATCACGGGCATACTCATAAGCACGTTGTCCCTCAATTTTTTTTGCCGAATAGAGCGGTGGCACCTGCAACTGCTCCCCTTCCATCTCCTGCAGAGCCTTTTCGACCGACTCACGCGTTACATGGTCGTAGGGGTAAGTTTTGTCGATCGGGTGTTCCAGATCATAACTGGCCGTGGTGGCTCCTAAACGGATGGTGGTTACATACTCCTTCTCTTCGGCTTGTAACGCATCGACCTGTTTAGTCGCACGTCCAATACAGATGATCAGCACGCCGGTTGCCAGGGGATCCAGGGTCCCCGCATGGCCCACCTTGATTTTGCGATAACCCAGCCGACGTAAAATCACACGCATTTTGCGCACCACGTCCGACGAGGTCCATCCCAACGGTTTATCGATCGGCAATACATACCCTTCCGGGAAGGGATAATCAGGAGTCAAAGGTTGTTTCACAACAATCTCAGCATTGAAAATAGTTACCACCCGCGACAGCGAAGACCTTGCGCAGGTAAAAAAGATTAGAGGCTGTAGATAATCGATACAACACCGACAATCAGGCAGTAGATTGCAAAGTAGATCAATTTACCTTTCTTTACGATGTTGATCATCCAGCTACAAGCCAACAGACCGGAGATGAAGGCCGTCACAAACCCGGCCAACAGGGCCCACGTCGAAATTCCGGATTCGGCCGGATGGAAGTCTCCTTTCATCAAATCCAGAATAGCCTCACCCAAAATCGGAATCAGCACCATCAGGAATGAGAAACGGGCAACCTGCTCCTTACGATCTCCCAACAGCAATCCGGTAGCGATGGTCGATCCGGAGCGGGACAATCCCGGCAGGATCGCTGCAAATGCCTGTGCAATACCGATAATAAAGGCATCCTTATAAGAGATATTCTCTTTGATTCGGGGACGTGCATAGTAGGCAAACGTCAACAACAGTGCTGTCAAGATCAACGAGCACCCTACAATCAACAATCCCGAAGCAAACAACGCCTCCACCTTATCTTTAAAAAAGAATCCAACAATTCCCACCGGAATCATCGAAAGCAGGATTTTACAGATATAGATGGTTTCGGGGTTCCATTGCAGACGGAAAAAACCGGCGATTAACCGGGCCAGTTCATGTCGAAAGACAACGATAGTACTGCAGACTGTTGCAGCGTGTACAGCCACGGCAAAGGTAAGATTCTCCTCCCCCTCCAGTCCGAACAGTGTATTGAAAATTTGCAAATGGCCGGAGCTGCTCACCGGCAAGAATTCAGTAAGTCCCTGGATGAGACCAAGCACAATAGCTTCCCAAACCTCCATAACAGATTATTTCGCTTTATTTTTGGGTTTATACATAATGGCATAGATCTCGAATCCGAAGCCCGCCAACACGACAATCGGGGCTAGTGTAATCCGCCGAAAGCTAAACATGGCCTCGTTGAAGACATTGGGATCGTCGCTTCCCCCACCGGTCATCAAAATATAACCCACGATAATAATCAACAGACCGATCAACATCAGTTTATAGTTGGCCACCGTCAGCGGCATCTTGCCCTGCTTTTCGGCCAGATCGGCCGGACTCTGCTTCTTTTTCTCCATCTTTCAGATGATTTACTATGGCTTTTATTTATTTTATTTTCATTTTGTCACCCAAGTTTCATGCTGGGTCTCTCTATGCGGGGCCGGGCCTGAAACGACAACACCTGCATAACCGCTCCTCCAACAGCACTTCCAATCCGGTTCCTTCAAACCCTTGCGTTTGTACGGAAGTGGAGGTCGCATTACGTTCTCCGCACCGTCTAGCCTATGGTCTGCCTCCTCGCTTTAATACATGTGCAGCTTGCTCGAATTCATCCGAACGAACTTGCGCACCGCAAAGGTCGTAAATATTAACGATATGAGGATTCCCCCCACCATGGTTCCACCGAAGATATAGGCCAGGTAGAGCTGATCGCTGACAAATCGTACTTCAGGCAGCCCTTCATGCAGACCCATCATCATAACGGCCAGCATCACCCAGCAGATCAAACCGGCATATATTCCCTGTAGGATACTGCGTCCGAGGAAAGGCCGCATGATAAACCAGCGTGTGGCCCCTACCAGTTTCATCGTATTGATGATGTAACGTTTGGCAAATATGGTCACACGGATCGTATTGTTCAGCAAAATCAATGCGATAATCAACAACGTACCGCCAAACAGCAACAAAATCAGATTGAATTTATTGATATTCTGGCTGATCTGCTCCAAGACCCCACGTTGATACACCACCTCATTGACACCATCCCAAGCTGCAATCTCTTTTTCCAGGGCCTCGAGAGACGCTTTATCCGATGCTGCGGCCGTCATTTTCAGCTCATACGCATCCGGCAACGGATTCTGATCCAGAAACTCAATAAAATCATCGCCCAAATACTCCTGAAACTCTTGAGCCGCCTGGTCTTTACCGATAAATTTCATTTCGCGAACCGACGTGTTGGCCTTCAGTTTGTCCCCGATAGCCGTAGTAGTCTGTGTCGAAACGGTGTCAGAAAGCATCACATATACCGTCATGCTCTCCTTCAAACGCTGCGTCGTTCCCAATGCACCAAGAATGAGATAACCTACACTTCCCAACAGGAACAGCACCAAAGCGACACTGACTGTCGAAATGATATAGGCATTGCGGACTTTCCGCCGAATTCTTCTATTGTTGTCCATAATTCAAACGAACTACTCTACATCTTCTTTCTGTTTGCGATAAGCACGCCATCCCGACACTCCCACGGCAGCCACAACACCAGCTAACAAAATCAACGACGAAATCAGTGTCACCGTCGAGAGCAACGTATAATGTGGAGCCCGGAAACGGAACTCAACCGTATGGGTCCCTTCGGGGAGCACCATAGCCCGCAGCACATAATCTGCCCGGAAATAGGGAACCTCTTTACCATCGATCCAAGCCGTCCATCCTTTCGGATAGTAAATCTCCGAGAAAACGGCCACACGTGGAGACGAAGTGGTATATTCGTATCGTTGCAGATTCACACGATATTCAGTCATCGCAATCGTGTCGGTCGAATCCGCCACAGCCGCAATGTGGTCACCCACCTCCGCTGCAAACGGTTTATCCACTACGGCTACACGCTTATTATCAAGGTCTCCCAATGCTGCCAATTCGGCATCAGGGCCATCCACCATACGGACTAAATCGACAAACCATGCAGCGCCGTTAGCCTCCGGATTCAACTGAACGAGAGGTTGTCCCTTCTCGTCCGGAACAATCACATATTTGGTATTGAGCATATTGTACACGCCCAAATCCATCTTACTCAAATAATGTTCGATCAGGTCCTGATAACGACCCAGCTTCGCCCCGTGGTAACCACCCACAGACCGATGGAAATAGGAGGTGGTCGCATCATTAAACGGGCTGACCGTCATATTCAGCACGCGATAGCCCAACTCCTTATCCGCCATGATTTGCTGGTCGGCCTCCGTGGGACGGAACTCATTGCGAGTCGGTTCCACAAATTTGTCCCGGTCCAAATAACGTAGATTGACCGGCACCATATCGATTATCACGAGCAGTCCCAAGATAGAGACAAATGCGCCGCGTTTAATCTTTTGGAGGTAGAACAGCAGTACCATTCCAGCCGTCAATACTATAAACAGCAGCGAACGCAAAGCATCGGCGCGCATCAGGGAGGCCCGTTCGGCGCGCATAGCGGCAAAGACATCCTCCACCTGCTGCCCACCGAACATTTGGCTGTCACCCTCGCCTGTAAACGACAGCAAGGTACCGCCAAAGATCAAGAACAGCAACGTGATACCGCCCAAAATGATGGTTGTATATTTCAGCCCTTTGATCAGCTTTTCACGGGGCACCTCCCCGCTCCACAGCCGTTGCAGGGTCAAGGCGGCCAACAACGGCACGCACCACCCGACGATCACCAAAATGGTCGAAACGGTACGGAATTTATCGTACATCGGGAAGTAGTGGTAGAACAACTCCGTGAACCACATCATATTTTTACCCCACGCCAGCAGAATCGCCAGCAGGGCAATCACCGAAATCCAAAGGGTCGAGCGGCGGCGCAGTAAAAACAGTCCCAGTACCCCCAGGAACAGCACAACAGCACCGATATACATCGGGCCCGATGTGATCGGCTGCGGCCCCCAGTAGGCAGGCAGATGGGTAGCCATATTGCGGGCACCATACTTAGCAAGCGCCTGAGCCACTTCACCATCTTCGCTGAAGCCGCCTTCAGAAGAGCCTCCATAGAGATTCGGGATCAACAGATTGAATGTCTCGCCCTTGCCATAGCTCCACGCCGTAGCATACTCCAAATCGAGCCCCTCTTTACCCTCCATGGTCGAGGCCGACGATTTCAGCTCACTTCCTCCGCGGATCGTATCTTTCGAATGGGTCTGAATGTAGTAGAGCATTCCGGCATTACTGCCCACAGCCAACACGCCGGCCACCAACAGCAAGCCGGTCACCTTGGCAAAACGCGGAAGGATTTTCTCTTTCCAGGCGCGAACCAGTTCACTGATCCAAAATGCCGCAATGATCATTAAAAAGTAGTAGGTAATCTGCGGATGGTTGGCTCCGATCATAATCGATCCGAAAAATGCGGTCAATGCGCTACCCACCCACATATTGCGTCGGAATGCATACCAAACTCCTCCGAACAGCATCGGGGCAAAGGCCAACACCATCATTTTGGTCATATGTCCGGCACCTATAATAATAAAGAAGTAGGTTGAGAAGCCGTATGCCAGCGACGGGATCAGACCGATCCACGGATTTACCTTCATGCAGAGCAACATGCAGAAAAACATCGCCATCGCCAGGAAGGTCAGCGCCGCAGGCTGTCCCAAGAAATAGAACGCTTTGGAGATGGTTTTGACCAGCGCCCCATCATACTTCATGTTGATCAGGTAGGCCGGCATGCCCGAAAACATATTCCCCTCCCATTGCGGATCCTCACCGTAGGTTTCGCGATGCTGCAAAATATCGTGAGTCATGCCCTCATACTGCATGATATCATGCTGGACCAACTCTTTACCCTGGAACTGAGGGGCAAAACAGAAAAGCGTGACCACAAGAAAAAGGATCAACGCAACCATATAGGGCAGTGCCCGAGTGACATTCGCTTTATGCTCCATGCCGTCAGAAAAAATCTAAGGTTGAGATGCAAAGTAACAAAAAATTGTTGAGATAATCCACCGGCGACTTGGCCAATTCGGAAAAAACGCAGATATTTGTACTCTTGATTCCAGAACGTTCATGGTCACACTCGAAGAGATACAACAACCCATTGCAGACAAGGTCCGCCGCTACGAGAGTTTCATTGCCGAAATTCTGCATAGCGACAGTGCCTATGTCTCTTCGATCTGCAACTATATTCTCTCTCATCGGGGTAAACAGATGCGGCCGCTGTTGGTCCTGCTTTCGGCAGCCCTGCACGGTGAGATCGATACCTACAGCTATTTGGGGGCCTCACTGGTCGAGATGATGCAC
>OBAI01002751.1_pt1 | contig 10646 bp, 11 predicted proteins | sample 1517461 | NCBI WGS metagenome assembly OBAI01 (sample SAMN04571696, study PRJEB22368) | human gut metagenome | biome: human gut; material: stool | host: Homo sapiens | place: Luxembourg | collected 2012-06-29
AACCGTCAGTCTATGAAACAGATTCCTGCTGCCTGGCTGACTGTAAAAAAGATGGCCGTGATACAGCACATTATACAATCTATCACTAGGAGGAAACCAACATGAAAATCAGAAAAATGGAAAATAAGGAACTGAAAAAAGTAACTGGACAGTGTTGTTGCAAGATTGTAGGAAAACCGTCAGTCTATGAAACAGATTCCTGCTGCCTGGCTGACTGTAAAAAAGATGGTCGTGATACAGCACATGTTACGATTTACCACTAAGCGGGAATTAATATGAAGATTAGAAAGATGAAAAACAAGGAATTAAAAAAAGTTATTGGGCAGTGTTGCTGCAGAGTACAGGGAAAGCCGGCAATTTATGACCCTAATTCTTGTTGTTTGAGTGATTGCACACGTTTTGATAAACCTGCATCATATGTTTCACCACTGCATTAATCACTTCTAATAAAAAAAAACTAAAGTAAGGAAGGGGCTATCGTTATAGATTCATTGTTTGAGCATGAAGATATAACGATGGCCTTTATTAAAAAAATGAGAAAAGTAACGATTGCAATAATAGATTCAGGTATAGACAACCGTTTTAAGAACCAGTTTAAATGTAAAGTTTCAGGAATTGGTGTGACATTAATAAATAATGAAATTAAAATTGTTGAGGATTATTTCGATGAAAATGGACATGGGACATTAACAGCATCTGTTATTATCAACGAGTGTCCTGATATTGAATTCTTCATTATAAAAATATTAGACAGAAAACTAGAGGGAAATATCGAATGCCTTATCGCTAGCTTAGAATATTTATTAGATAAAGATGTAAATATTATTAACATGAGTTTGGCAGTTGAGAAAAATGGAAGAGATAGCAGGTTAAAAAAAATATGTAAAAGGTTAAATGATCAAGGCAAAATTTTAATAGCTGCTGTTGAAAATGGGAGCAAGAAAAGTATTCCGGCAATTTATAGTACTGTTATTGCAGTTGAAGGAAGAAAATTAAAACAGAATTTTGACTTTATGTTTTCTTCAAATAAAAGAATTAACTGCGTTATACGAAGTGAGCCGCATTTATATTATCAGAAAAAAGATGATTATGTTATGTATGGAGATTGTAATAGCTTTGCTGCAGCAAAACTTTCTGGGAAACTAGCAAGAATATTACGGAAGCAACCTAGCAATGACAATTCGAAAGTAAAAAAATTATTAAGAAAAGAATCAAAATTATTTGTTTGGACGGTTCCGCTTCTTAATTTGTTTAAAGAATATCCAGTTTTTAGAGATAATAATATTATTTATGATCCGATAAAATTAAATAAATTAGCAACAAATATTGCGGTGTTTTTTTCTGTAGAAAATATTTCAGATATTTATTCGTATTCTTTGTATAGTTCGAAAATTAGCCAAAAAAAAGAATTCGCTTATAGATTCCTTCGCTTTTTGGAAGAAAAGTATGGATTTGTTTGTGAAAATTATAGCGTTTTTGAGAGAAATGATTTTATATCTATATATTCTGTATATAAATTCTTGAAGGAGAGATACAAATGGTAGAATTTAAAGAGTATGTTATATATATATTTAAAGAAAATAAAATTAAGTCACTAATAGTTTTTGTATTAACTTTAGTCGTAACAACGCTAAGTCTACTGGAACCACAGCTATTGGTAATTTTAGTAGATAAAGCTATTTCGCACGATAATTTTAATTTACTGTTTATTGTTTCTATATCCTATGTAATTTTAATAGTTATTTCGGCATTATGTAAGTACTCTATTACAGTATTGAGAACAAAAATTAAAAAGCAAACTACATATAAAATGAGAACGAAATTGCTGTTACACATACAAGAATTACCGGGTAAATATTTTACGGAACAGAAAACAGGAGATATTTTAAAAGTAATCGATAGTGATGTAAGTGCATTAGAAGAGACGGGAATAGATTTTGTTATAGATATTATTAAGAATTTATTATCTGCAATATCGGCTTTTGTGATATTAGCATGTATAAATACGAAACTTTTACTTATTATGATTTTAATGGAGACATTTATGTTGTTTTTGCATGAAAAATATATAAAACTTGTCTCTAAAAAATTGGAAAGAGTTAGGGATATAAGTGGAAAATCAATGAATTTATTAGAAGAATTTGTCGTTCATATGATGGATATAATAATTACACATGCAAATATACTCTTCTTGAAAAAATACTTAAATAATGAGCAGCTTTATATTAATGAATCCACTAAGTTGGAAAAAATGATAGAAAAAAATCAATTAACAGCAAATACGCTTAATGAAATTATGTTTATAGTAATTTATTTAATCAGTGGACTTTCAATTATACAGAATACTATGACAATAGGAACAATGATGGCTTTTATTCAATATACATCGATGTTAATCTCTCCAATATTACAATTAACCAATTCCAATACAAGAATACATATAGCAATCGTATCTCTCAGAAGAATAAGAACTGTTTTGCGTATTCCCAAAACAGTTGATGTTGGAACGAAAGAAAATATAGAAGGTAAAATTCAATTTGAAAATGTGAATTTTTCATATCAACCTGAAGTGAATGTATTGAATGATTTTAATATGAAAATTGAGAAAGGTAAAAAAATCGCAATTGTTGGTTGCAGTGGGTGTGGAAAAAGTACTTTGTTAAAACTTTTATATAGATTATGGAGTCCAAATCAAGGGAAAATACTTATTGATGATATACCTATAGAAAAATATTCATTAAAAGCTCTGAGAGATAGCATAGCAATTGTTACACAGGATGTGATGATATTTAATGATACAGTTTTAAATAATATAAATTTAACAGGGGATAGGAATATTTCTGAAATCAAAAAAATGTGTAAGAAAATAGATCTAGAGGATAATGCCATTCTTATGGATGAAAACCCAGAGGGAACAGTTGGGGAGTATGGAGTGAAATTGTCAGGAGGACAAAAACAAAGAATAGCAATTTTGCGTGCAATTTTACAGAATGCATCCATTTATGTTTTTGATGAAGCAACTTCTGCTTTAGATAATCTAACACAGGAAAAAATAATGGAAGAGATTGATACATACTTATGCGGAAAAACAACCATTATAATTGCACATAGGCTTTCGACAGTTAGAAACGCAGATTATATATATGTTATAGAAAACGGTAGTGTTGTTGAAGAGGGAACACATGATAAGTTAATGTTAAAAAACGGAGCGTATAAGAAAATGTATATGAGTGAGATATAGTTATGTTTTATGTTGCGAGAGGATGTTGTTGATGACTAAGAATGTGTCACTGCCAAAAAAGGGTGCCAGATTTTTTCACTACTAGTGGGACTTCGAAATTTTCAGTTTTCTCCGAGTATCTGGTCACGGACTTTCAGCTCTGTTAGTTCCCTAACTCGCATAGCAGTATCATATCCAAGAATAAGGAGCAACTGGTTCCGATGTTTGGGATATTTCCTTTACCAACTCTTCGGGATTTACGTTTTTATTGTTGTTTATATCGCCACCTGTAGATGTTTGTAGATTTGTGTGGGGGGTGTGTGTAACAAACTTGCAAAGTTCAGATGAAATAAAAGTTACTTTAACACAGGAAACAATTACATAGAAAAGATTGTCATAATTTTTTCGTTGGCGGTAAGTTTGAAACAAAGAGATAGTGGTTAGAGAAAAAGTAAATCGCATAGCAAACAAGCCATCTTTCGGTGGCTTTTCAAAAAGGTAAATATAGACACGACACCTAATTCATAGCCGGAGTAACATCATCCTTGATAGTATATCCACGCTGTTTTAGTAGATTAAGAGCCTGTGAAGTGGTCAGTATTTTTGTGATTCATTCACAGGACGTAATTCAAGAAAGCCCTCTGCTGAGTATGGCTTCAAATCAGAGAGTATGTGCCAGATAACGGTCAGGAGCATACGACAGATTGCAATGATGGCTTTCTTGTGACCACGGTGCGATTTTATGCGCTTATAGCGGTCGGTTATTTCGGGATGTTTCTTGGAACTCAATGGCGAATTTCAGCAGGTGGAATAAAGGAAGGTTTAATCATTTCACACATGAATAAATCACAAATTCATTTCGCATCCTTTCGGTCAGTCTTGTTTCCTTTTTGTAGTTTCGTATATTTGGGATGAGCAAGAATAACAGAAATATTTGCTTTTTCCAAAATATTAAATACAGGGATCCAATACTTGCTGGTAGATTCCATACAAACTTCAGAACAATTGTATTTTGCAAGCTAATCACACAGTTCCTTCAAACCTTTGGAAAAAGAAGAGAAACGAGCTTGCTTGTAATCAGTTCTGCCCTTTGAATCAGTGATACCGATGCAAGCATAAATCCATGTTTTGTGGACATCAAGCCCACAGCAATTAAAACGAAAAATTTTGAAAGCCAATAAAATAACCTCCTGATTTTGTAGTAATAAAACTGACAATGACTGGTCATCTGGCAAAATCGAGTCGACTTTGGAAGAGATAAGTTTACGGGCTACGTTATGCACCATTCATTGATGCCTTAACGGATGACCGATGACATATATATGTGAACTTCCACTGATTTGTACAACTAAATATATAAATACCCCATAATTTTAAGCTTTTTGGGGAATATGGTGTAATTTTATTAATGCGTATTTACGACTACTGGTTCACCTATATTTCCACAGAAAATCCAGTATTTATGCGGGTAAATCGATTTTAGTCGTAAATTTATTGGAAGTTCACAGTTTCATAACCCCATCAGTGCCTTTCGCAGGGGAAAGGCGGAATATATATGGATAATGGAGCCAGTGGATAAAATACAGTAATTGATTACTTCTATTATTTGTATCATAAGAACCTTTTTAAGGTAGCATATATCTATAATATGTTTAAGAGGTAACCAATTATGGAGAGTCGTATCAAACAACTTCGTGAAAATAGAGGGCTGATACAGGAAATTTTGGCTTCTGAATTAGGAATTACACAACAAATGCTTAGTAAATATGAAAGAGATGTGTTGTGTATTAAAGTGGATGTGTTAAAGAGGATAGCCGAATATTTTAATGTGACAACGGATTATTTACTGGGAGTTTCAGAAGTGAAGAGAGATTTGCAAGGACAGATGAAAGTGAACAAGACATTAGACACCTATTATGATCTTATCGAGATATATAAAGGTTTAGATGAGTATGATCAGGAAATGGTATGGTCAATTATGCAAACGGTAAAAAAACTGGTGAAAAACGTAAAAGAGACAGGGAAAATACAGAAGAGAGTTGATAAGAAATGCTGAATATAGCAATTTGTGATGATGATATTCAGACAACCGGAAGAATGGATATGCTGTTGCAGGAAATAGCAAAGCGAAATTTTATGGATGTTGAAATTGAAGTGTTTTGGAATGGAAAGAGTCTTGCAGATGCAGTTGCAAAGGGGACTTATTTTGACATGATTTATTTGGATATAGAAATGGACAAAGAAGATGGGATTTCGGCAGCTAAAAGAATTATGTTACAAGCCACGAAAATCATATGCAGGAGTCTTTTGAAGTCAGACCGTTTCGTTTCCTTGTGAAGCCAGTGAGTGAAAAACAGATTGAATCGTGTTTTAAATCAGCATACGAAGAAGTGTATTGCGGAGATTCGTATTTTCGGTATAGCTATCAGAGGGTAAACCATAAAATACCAATTCGTGAAATTTTGTACTTTGAGAGCAATAAACGTAAAGTATTTATTGTGACGGAAAAAGATACATTTGTCGCATATGGAAAATTAAATGATATAGAGGAAAGTCTTAAACAAAGCAAAGTGCCATTTTTACGTGTTCATCAGTCATATCTTGTAAATTATAAGCATGTGGAAGGGCAGGCATATGATTTCGTAGTTATGGATAATGGCAAAAGAATTTCAATCAGTGAAGACAGAAGAAAATTAATCGGAGAGCAGTACTGCTCAATGGAGGACACATTTTATGTCAATGAGTAAGACATTGTCATATGGAGTTGATATATTGTTTATCATATTTGCAGCATACCTGTTCTTTTGTTATTTCGATATATTTTTAAAAAGAAGAAAAAGAACAGTTTTGTCAGTGGTTGGATTGGTAGCATTTATGGCATGGCAATTTGAAATGTCGAGCGTTAATTTGCTACCAGCTTATGGCAATATTATTATTACGAGTATCACTACATTGTTTGCGGTTGCTCAAACTTATGAGGGAAAATTTTGGAACAAATGTATTTTTACAATTGCTTTTAATGCAATCTGGATGTTAATGGAAACATTAAGCAATTATATGCTTATGACCTATTGCGAACAATATGCAGAATCTGAAGCATTGGGTTCGGTTACTTCAAAATTGATTTTCTTGATAATAATTGTGGCATTGAAAAAAGTGTTTACTGATGATGAAATCAAGGAATTACCTGTAAGATATAGTATTATGTTTGTTTTGATTCCAACGGGAAGTATTTACATTATGAACAATATTTTTATGCTTGGATATAAAGTTCATAGCAACCGGGCAAGTTTCCATTCTGCAATTACGGCGGTTATTCTTTTGTTCATGAACATATTGATATTTTATATTTATATGAAATTGGCAGATGATCTGCAGCTAAGAAGAATAACCTCTGTTTATGAACAACAATTAGATTTGTGTGAACGGCATCAGCAAGAGAGAGAACTGTCAATACTTCAATTAAGAGATGTAAGACATAATATGAAAAACAATCTTGTGTCGATTCTTGCATATGCGGAAAACGGAGATAATGAAAAAATCATCGGATTTGTCAATGAAATAATGGAAGAAGGTGGAATAAAGACATCTGCAGTTACAAACAGTGGAAATATTGTTATAGATTCACTGATTGGATATTGGTATGTTGCAGCAAAGAAAGCTGGTATAGAGTTTTCCGTCAATTTAAATATTCCTATGGAAATGCCGTTTAGAGGAGCGGATATTTGCCTAATACTTGGCAATTTATTAGAAAATGCTGTAGAAGCAACACAAAGAGCAGAGGGTGAAAAGTACATTAGACTTCACATGAAATATGATAAAAATAATCTGCTGTTATTTGTGGAAAATAATTACAAAGGTGTGCTTATAAAGACGAAAGATAAAAGGTTAAAGTCTACAAAAACAGATGCTGGAAATCATGGTGTAGGTATTCCGTCTGTATATCGAATTGCTGCAAAATATCATGGAGTGGTTACGATTGATGATAATGTGGCAAATCGTTTTTTGATCAGAGTAGTGTTATACGGAAAGCAGAAATAATTACATTAATAGTCGGTATTATTACATTATGCTTAGCATTATGGGAAAAAGAGATAAAATAAAAAGATAATTTTAGGGAAATGGTGAATGCTTTTTAGAATGGTATTGTGGTGGTGCAGTATGATGGAAGTGTTATTATTCAGTAATGATGAAAAGATTTTTAATTTGACAAATAGTGTAATAGATGGAAGATATAAATTAACATGGTGTACTTATAAGTCTTTAGAAAAAAAAACATGTCCATATCCATATCCAGATATAGTTATTATGCACTTTGATAAAGAGATGGTTAAGAAAGGGACATTTAAAACAATTGTTCAGGTAAAGGGGAGACTAGGGCAAAGGATACCAATCCTTGCGCTGATGGAAGAAGGAACACCGCAAAATATTTTTTCAACATTAATAGCGGGTGCCTATGATTATTTAGAAATTGTGAAAAATTCAAAAGAATATAAAAAGAAAATAGAGGATGCTATCCGGTGGAATTGGTATCTGGGAAAGTATGGACTGAGAGAAAAATAGTAGTGATATTGAACGTCACTACTATTTTTGCGTTACATGAAAAAAGGAGAAAGAGCAGTTTCAGAAAAAGTTACATGAATACTCGTTTTTTTTACAAGAAAGATATATTGGCTGATTTTTGTAGTAGTGTAAAGGAAACAAATGAAAGGAGATTCAAATCATGAATTCTAAAAAAGTAAAAAATCAGTCAGCAAAAGTATTGGCAAACGTATCTCTGAAACTCGGCAAAATGTCAGCAGATAGTGCGTGCTGCTATATTTATCATCAGCCTAAAATGCCGGAAGCCCTGAAAAAAATGAAAAATATTTAATATGAAATATTTTTCGGAGAAACTGACAGGTTATATTGTTAAATCTGGTGCTGTTCCAGAGGAATCATATGAAATATACCAATATGGGTTTCAAATAGGACTTGAAATGTTGAGCTGTCTTTTAGCTTGTTTTGGAATTGCGGTATATTTGCATATGATTCCGGAATTTGCAGTGGTTACAGGAATTTTTATGATGTTACGCAGTTTTGTTGGCGGAGTGCATCTAAACAGCTTTAGTGCCTGCTTTATGTGTTCTGTTACTGTGCAGACGTTGGTATTGGTTGTTAATCGTCTGTATACACAACCATTAAATGCTGCGTGGGGAATAATTGTGTTGAGCAGTATTCTGATATGGAATATGGCTCCGGTACAAAGCATTAACCGGGAACTTGATGCAGATGAAAAAAGACACTGCAGAAAGGTAGCTGTAAAAATTATTGCGGGCATATATGTGTTTGCGGGGATTTGTACACTTACTGGGATGAAAGCAATAGTGTCTTTGGTTGCAGTGACAATGGCAGTAGTTTTGATTTCACAATATATTGGGGTAGTAAAGTATAAAATAGAAAAGAGATAATAAGCGGGAATAGTAGAAATCTATTATTTCCGCTTATTTTATTTGAGGACAAAAGAATTGTTTATTTTTTCTAGGTAACACTGTTTTGGTAATAAAAAATGTCTGCTAGGCTTCGGCTCAGGAGGCGCTTCTTGTTATAAGGATAAAAAAATTCTTCCAGACCCGAAGATGGGGGACTTTCTATACGAGATATGGGTGAAAGGGAAAAAACCTTTACTCATATCTTGTGGACGGGAAGGCGGTGAACTCTATGGAGCAATCTTCTTTCTATGATGAAACAACGGTCAGACATCAGTTTGATAGGAAATGCAAACTGGCACTGGATGACGAAGTGGTAGATTATGACAGGCATATGGATTACCGGAGAAAGAATGAAGTACTGTTTTCGAAATTATCTGAATGCCAGGCAGGAGAATTTTCGGTGTTGGATGAATATAATCTGGAAATATATTGACTTCAAGTAATGAGTTAGGACATTGAAGTAAAAGATGGGTTGATTGTTGAGACTCTGCGAATTCTCATAAAAAGAAGCGAAATGTAATTTTTCTGTTGTATTTTCCAGGCACACAAAGGAGCAGTACATATTTTAAAGAAAAATACAAAAGAAAAGAGTCTAACTTAAGAAAGAGCGTTTGGTGGTGTCACAATTCTAGATAGGATTGCGGCACTTTTCTTTTCGACAAAATTCGAAGCAGGTTTACAGAATAAAGCCAGAGCGCCACCACATTCCGATTTGATTTCAAAAATTCAGATCGGAGGTTAAGAAAAGATGACTTTTAATAAAGCAAAGGCGGAGAAACAATGGCTGAAATGGAAAGAAACAGAAGAGGAAAAGCTTCGGCAACTCGGAATGGACGAAGAATCAATAAGAAAACTTCGGCAGATGGATTGGGAAGATTTCAAGGAGGAACGCAGATACTGGGAACATTTCGTAGAAAGCAGAGGAGAAGCAACTGGGGAGAAAAGAAGTTTCCTTATTAAAACGCTTATAGAAGGAAAGGAATGCGGAAATGAAATACGATAAAATAGTTGCCATGAATCAAGAAAAGAGTAGGAAAAAAGTGGACGTGCTAAAAGAGAAATGAAGAAGATAAAGGAGTATGCAGAACGAGGATACACTCATGCGGTGGCACTTGATTTGTCGAAATACTTTGATACACTCAACCACGAAAAGCTCCTAAATCTGTTACGTAGAGATATAAAAGATGAAAGAGTGATACAGTGGATTAAGAGATATCTGAAAAGTGGTGTTATGGAGAACGGAGTAGTCATGGAAACAGAAGAAGGTTCGCCACAGGGTGGAAATATCTCGCCATTGTTAGCGAACATCTATCTGAATGAGTTCGACCAAGAGTATGAGAAACGCGGAGTTAAATTTGTCAGATATGCAGATGATATCGTTCTTCTTGCAAAGAGTGACAGAGCCGCAAAACGATTACTTGAAACAAGCACGAAATATCTTGAAGGAACACTGAAATTAAAGGTGAACCAAGAGAAAAGTCGAGTGGTCAGTGTGTTTGCAATCCGAAATTTTAAGTACCTTGGCTTCACATTGGGAAAGAACGGAAAGGGTATCTATATCCGCGTTCATGGGAAGTCATGGAAGAAAATGAAGTCAAAGCTGAAAGAACTTAGTTCCCGAAGGTCTTGCCAGAGTATACGCCCATCACTACAAGAGATAAAAGAGTATATGCGAGGGTGGCTGAATTATTATGGGGTTGCAGATATGAAGAAGAAAATAGATGATTTAAATAAATGGCTATATCACAGAATCCGTATGTGCATCTGGAAACAATGGAAGAAACCGAAGACAAAGATAAGAAATCTGCTAAAGATGGGAGTACCAAAGGACTTGGCATGGCAAGCAGGAAACAGTCGCAGAGGATATTGGTTTGTGACTCATACGATAGCGGTCAATTTAGCAATGACAAAAGAAAGACTGATAAACAGTGGCTTTTATGATTTAGCCACAGCCT
>OBAI01002754.1_pt1 | contig 10640 bp, 9 predicted proteins | sample 1517461 | NCBI WGS metagenome assembly OBAI01 (sample SAMN04571696, study PRJEB22368) | human gut metagenome | biome: human gut; material: stool | host: Homo sapiens | place: Luxembourg | collected 2012-06-29
CGGATCGTTACATTGTGGGTACCTGCCCGCATTGCCAGAACGATCGGGCTTACGGCGATCAGTGCGAGAAGTGCGGCAGTACGTTGAATCCGACCGATCTGATCAATCCGAAGAGTGCCATTACCGGAGCCACTCCGGTGCTGCGCAAAACGAAGCACTGGTTTCTGCCTCTGGACAAGCATGAAGCATTTTTGCGCAAGTGGATTCTGGAGGATCACAAGGAGTGGAAACCCAACGTGTATGGCCAGTGCAAGAGTTGGCTCGATCTGGGACTTCAGCCGCGTGCCGTGAGTCGTGACCTGGATTGGGGTATTCCGGTTCCGGTCGAAGGTGCTGAAGGGAAGGTGCTGTATGTTTGGTTCGATGCGCCGATCGGATACATCTCGGCCACCAAAGAGCTGACCCCCGATTGGGAAAAATATTGGAAAGATGAGGAGACCAAGATGGTTCACTTCATCGGTAAGGATAACATTGTGTTCCACTGCATTGTTTTTCCGTCGATGTTGCAGGCCCATGGCGGATATATCCTGCCGGATAATGTGCCGGCCAACGAGTTTCTGAATCTTGAGGGGGATAAAATTTCAACCTCGCGGAACTGGGCTGTGTGGTTGCACGAATACCTGGATGAGTTCCCGGGCAAGGAGGATGTGTTGCGTTATGTGCTTTGTGCCAACGCCCCCGAGACCAAGGATAATGACTTTACGTGGAAAGATTTCCAGGCTCGCAACAACAACGAGTTGGTAGCCATTTTGGGCAACTTTGTTAACCGGGCGTTGGTGTTGACCCAGAAATATTACAACGGAGTGGTTCCGGCTGCCGGGGAGTTGACCGACTATGATCGGGCTACGATCGCCGAAATCCCAGCCATCAAGAAGGGGTTGGAGAACAGTATCGAAAATTACCGTTTCCGCGAGGCCTTGAAGGTGGCGATGAACCTGGCACGTCTGGGCAATAAATATCTGGCCGACAGTGAGCCGTGGAAATTGGCCAAGAGCGATCCGGAACGGGTTAAGACCATTTTGAATATTGCGTTGCAGATTACGGCAAATCTTGCCATTGTGATCGAGCCGTTCATGCCCTTCACCTCGGAGAAGCTGTTGAAGATGTTGCAGATTGCCAACCCGGGTTGGGACAGTATTGGCAGCATGGAGCTGTTGCCGGCCGGACATCAGATCGGTAAACCGGAATTGCTCTTCGAGAAGATTGAGGATAGTGTAATTGAGGCTCAACTCGAGAAGTTGGCTGCAACGAAACGGGCCAACTTGGCAGCAGAGGCGGGCAAACAGGTGGCTCCACAAAAAGAGAATATCAGTTTCGATGATTTCGGCAAGATGGATATCCGGGTGGTAACCATCAAGGCGGCCGAGAAGATTGCCAAAACCAAAAAATTGTTGAAGCTGACGATCGATACCGGCATTGATACCCGGACGATTGTATCGGGCATTGCCGAATATTACAAACCCGAGGAGTTGGTAGGGCGTCAGGTGTTGGTGCTGATCAACCTTGAACCGCGTGAACTCAAAGGTGTGCTGTCTCAGGGTATGATTCTGATGGGGCAGGATGCGACCGGCAAAATGGTGTTGTTGACCCCTTCTGATAAGGTGGGCAGTGGAACCATTGTCGGGTAATACTCTTTCGACACGACGATCACGCAGGATCCGGTTTTATTGTAAAAGGAAGGATCTTGCTGTATCTGAAGGGCGTGAAGTGATTTGCTGAACGTTTGTCGTGGTGGAGGTTGCGGATTGGCCTGCTGGCAAAAGTAGTGTATTGAGTAGGAACGGGATGAACCGTTAAGATACCGTTTCCGGGGAGGACGCCCGGAGAACAGCATGGAACGAAAGACGTTAATAAGGAGCATGAATATGGAAAAAGTTAATCTGGACTGGAAAAACCTCTCTTTCAGTTATCTGAAGACGGATTACAACATACGCAGCTATTATCGTGACGGCGCATGGAGCACACCCGAATTGACTTCGGACGAGATGGTCAGTCTGCACATGGCAGCCACAGCGTTGCATTATGGTCAGGATGCTTTCGAGGGGTTGAAGGCTTTCCGGGGCATGGATGGCAAGATTCGTATCTTCCGTGCCGATGAGAATGGTAAACGTTTGGCCTCTTCGGCCGATTATTTGCGGATGGCTATACCGCCTTTGGATATGTTTGTCGATATGGTCAAGAAGGTGGTTAAAGCCAATGAGCGTTTTATTCCGCCTTACGGTACGGGAGCTTCGCTCTATATTCGTCCGGTACTTTTCGGAACCGGTGCTCAGGTGGGGGTACAGCCGGCCAGCGAATATATGTTGATCATTTTCGTAACTCCGGTAGGTCCTTATTACAAAGAGGGTTTCAATCCGATCAAGGTAATTATCGATCGTGATCACGACCGTGCGGCACCGCTGGGAACGGGTCATATTAAGGCCGGCGGTAACTATGGTGCCAGCTTGACCTCGTCGGAGGAGGCACACCATAAGGGCTATCCGAGTGTGCTCTATCTGGATGCCAAAGAGAAGAAATATATCGACGAATGCGGTGCGGCAAACTTCTTCGGAATCCGTGACGGCCGTTATATTACGCCGAAATCACATTCCGTACTGCCTTCGATTACCAATATGAGTTTGCAAACGTTGGCAGCCGATATGGGGCTGAAGGTAGAGTGCCGTCAGATCGAGGAGGAGGAGCTTTCGACCTTTAGCGAGGCCGGTGCTTGCGGTACTGCAGCGGTGATCTCGCCGATCGGCAGCATTTACGATCCAGTTACCAATCATACCTACACGTATAACAACGGCGAGCCGGGTGAGTGGTGCAAAAAGTTGTATCACAAACTGCGTGCGATCCAGTATGGTGAAGAGCCCGATACTCACAACTGGAATATCGTGATGGAGTAGCGCTTGGGTCGGGACGAGTCAGGTTGTTGGCAGGAACGCTCGGTTGCAAGCATAGATAGCATAAAACAGGCAGCTCTTGAATGGAGCTGCCTGTTTTTTTTGTGCCGTTTGTGTGATAGCGTGGTGTTATGGTTCTGTTGTTGAGAGAGGGGGCTTGTGATATTCCGATTCGATGCTTTTTTCAAGGCGGCACTCGACCTGGGCGCCGACTATGTCGCTATCGGACACTATGGTGGGTGCGATTTTCGGAATCGGATATTGGGCAATGCTACCGATGCGAGCGGTTGTTGTGGAGAACAGGCGCAGCCTGCTGCTGTATCGAACTATATGAGCAGGCTTTTATTTATAGTTCAGTCTTATTGCTTGGGGAGGATAGTACGCTGATCAATAACGAATGCCGTGACAATCTGGGTTATGGGATAGCTGATGCGATGGGTTTCGATTTGTTTGCATTTGTTTTTTTTGGGGGGGCTGAGAGGAGTCAGCGGTGGTTTGAGGTAGGACCAATAAAATCCTCTAAAACACCATTTGCAGGATTGCGGTAGGTTTTGTTTCTTTGTGAGAAGGTTCCGGAGAGCTATCAGAGGCTATCCTGAAGATCAATAAAAGAGTTAAGTCATAATGAAACGATCACTTTTATCAGTCGGATTATTGACTGTTGTACTGATGATGTCCTCCTGTTCACAAGGAGGCTTGAAGATAGGGAAAAGTAACAAGACCTTTGAGCGAATTCCGGCGCTCTGTATTGCGGAAACCGGAGCGATTCAACGGTTGAACGAAGCCGCTGCCGGTACGTTGGACGGGGATAAGAAGATGCAATATGCCTACACCAAACTGGAGATTATAGCTGACGTCAAGAAGGAGCTGGCAATCGATTCGGCCAAGGTGATGGGACGTGAGGTGCCTTGCACTGCAGCAGAAGGAGCCGGTTTTAAGGCGACCAAGATGACCATCTCCGGGTGGGACTATCCGTCCCGTTCGTTGCGCATCGCCGTCCAGGTGGAGCCTCTTTCGGCCGATACGGCTGCAATGGATAGTGTCTGCTATCTGAAAAGTGTTGACCACAACGGTACGATGCTCGATTTCGGAGCAGTTGCACTGAAACCTGCGGCGTCTGGACTGGAGGGTGAGTTTATGTGTGCCATGGCCGATACCACGGTGGGCCCATTGGCAGATTTTACGGCATTTGAGCAGTTGGTGCTGATTCCTGTGGCGGAGTACCAGCAATATGCGGCACAATATAAGGCGGCGTTGGATCAGATCAAGCTGCAAAGAAGTTTAAAGCCGTTTGAGGTGAATCAACGTCTGCGTGGCATTAAACCGGGAGAGATTCCCGGATTGCCGATCGACTCGAAACCGGCTGCCACTCCGGCTAAAGCTTCGTCTGACTCCCTAAAGAAGGCACAGCAACCGGCCAAGTAGGGTTTCGGCTGATGGGAGAGGAGTGTTAGCCAGACAGGTAACAGAGGCCGAGGAGGCCAACCCAGCAAAAGAGGTAAAATCAATAAAAATATCAGGATGTCGCAGCAGGAACAGCGGCCTAAGGTGGCCTTGATCTATGATTTTGACGGTACGCTTTCGCCCGGCAACATGCAGGAGTACGATTTCATTCCGGCTGTGGGCAAGAGCAACCGTGATTTTTGGGAGGAGAGTAACGACACGGCTCGTGAGCAGGATGGCGATCCCATTTTGGCCTATATGTATCGGATGTTGCATGAGGCGAAAAGTACGGGAAAATCGTTGCGGTACGAAGCGTTTGTGCAGTCCGGATCGCGTATCAGGTTGTACGATGGGGTCGAAGAGTGGTTTGCGCGGATCAATGCCTACGGGGCATCCAAAGGTCTTGAGGTGCAGCACTTCATCACTTCGTCGGGGCTGCGCGAGATGATCGAGGGGACCCCGATTGCCAAGGAGTTCCGTAAGATTTACGCCTGTTCGTTCCTGTATGATGTGGATGGAGTGGCCTACTGGCCTGCCGTGGCGGTCAACTATACGAACAAGACGCAGTTCATTTTCAAGATCAACAAGGGGATCGAGAGTGTCTATGACAGCCAGCGCATCAATGAATACATTGAGGAGGAGGAGCGTCCTGTTCCGTTTCGGCGAATGATCTATTTTGGAGATGGAACGACCGATATTCCCTGTATGCGACTTGTCAAACAGCAGGGCGGTCGGTCGATTGCGGTCTACAATCCGGTTTCGGAGCGTAAACGCCAAACTTGTGAACGGTTGTTGCAGGACAATCGGGTTAATTATGTCTGTCCGGCCGATTATCGAGAGGATCGGTTGATCGACCGGCTGGTTCATGCGATCATCGATCGGATCGCGGCAGATGAGAATCTGCGTAAATTTGATATGAAATGAAGATAGTTTTTGCTACGCACAATGCGCATAAGGTCTCCGAGGTCCAGGCTGTTTTGGGCTCGGAGTATCAGTTGGTGACGGCGACCGAAGCGGGCATTTCGGAGGAGATTCCCGAAACGCAGCCCACTATTGAAGGAAACGCTTTGCAAAAGGCACGTTACGTCTATGAGCACACCGGGTTGAACTGTTTTGCCGACGATACCGGTCTGGAGGTTGAGGCGTTGAACGGGGCCCCGGGGGTCTATTCGGCCCGTTATGCCGGAGAGCATGTCAGCTATGCCGATAACAATAAGTTGTTGTTGAAAAATTTGGCCGGATGCCAGAACCGTAAGGCTCGGTTCCGTACGGTCATAGCACTGATTTTGGACGGCAAGGAGCATCTTTTCGAAGGGCGTGTCGAGGGAACCATTGCAACCGAACCCCACGGAGAGGGTGGTTTCGGGTATGATCCGCTCTTTATTCCCGAGGGTTCGCAGCTCACCTTTGCCGAGATGTCCCCTGAGGCGAAAAACGGCATCAGCCATCGGGGACGTGCGGTTGCCAAGTTGGTCGCTTTTCTGCACGGGAAGGAGGCCCTTTAGCGTTGTCTCGCAGTTATAAGGCTCGGGGTGTGGTGCTCCATACGGTCAAGTATGGGGAGAGTTCGTTGGTGGCCTATCTCTTTACCGATGTGGGAGGCAGGCAGACCTATATGATCCAGGGGGTACGTTCGTCACGTGGGCGAGGAAATAAGGCGGCCCTGTTTCAGCCGATGTTTTTGCTCGAGTTCGAGGGCATAGAGCAGCCGCACGCCCAGATGCACCGCATGAAAGATGTGCATAACCTGGTTCCGCTGACCTCGTTGCCCTTCGATGTGCGTAAAAGCACCGTTTCGCTGTTTATGGCGGAGGTGCTCTACCGTTTAATTCGAGGCCAACCCTCCGCTATTTGATTTTATCTGCTCATCGGTCCAACACCTCGATCGGATGGAGCGTGGAGTAGCCAATTTTCATCTCTGGTTTTTGGTACGGTTATCGGCCTATTTGGGGTTCTACCCCGGAAACGAATACCGTGAAGGGGGCTGGTTCGATATTCGCAGCGGTCTGTTTTGCGATGAGATGCCGCAACATCGTACCTGTATGAACCCGACTTCGGCCCGATTGTTGGGCCGTTTGATGGAGTGCGAGGCCGAAGGGCTGGGTGAACTTCAGTTGGGCCATGCCGATCGTGTCGAGTTTATGGAGGCGATGTTGATCTTCTTCGGGTACCATTTCGATGCGATCCATTCGGTGCAGTCGCTGCGTATCTTACGCGAGGTCTTTTGTTGAGGATCTTTTGTCTGAGATCGGACAAGATTGTTGTTCGTGTCGGGTGAACGTGCGGTGCCGACGCGAGGGATAGCTTGCAGCCGTCCGAGACGCTACGCGGGTTTGGCGTGGGTCGGGATGGATTCTTGGCCAGGAGAACAAAATCGCCCTAACGCTGACAATAACCTGACGCTGCAAACGTTTTTTTAGGTGAGTTGGTCGGCTTTTTGCAGGGGTTGAGGCAAGAGGACGGCTGTGGCTGAAACGTGGCGATCGAGCGAGTGAATGGCTTACAATCAGCTCGATATGAGCGTAATAAGCTCTGTATTTCTCGGGCCGGTTCATCTGTTACACAACTTTGAAAAGGGTAAGGTCTGGAGTGAAAATCGACCGATAGACATCTCCCGAATGTTGCGTTTCGTGGATGAAATAGGATAAAATTGAAAGAGTTAGGGACAATTTTTTGCGGAAAATTGTTTACCTTTGTGCCAATGTTTCGAAAATAAACACATATATTTGCAACGTCTCACCGAAGGCCCCGCAGTTGGGGTAGAGATTGAGAAACGACAAATAATTTTAAAAATATTCCAATCATGACTAAGGCGGATATCGTTAACGAAATTGCGAAAAGCACCGGTGTTGAGAAGGCTCAGGTACAGCAGATCGTAGAATCTTTCATGGAGGCTATCAAAGATTCTCTGACGGCTAATAAGAATGTTTATCTGCGTGGGTTCGGTTCTTTTATCGTAAAGCACCGTGCTGAGAAGGTGGCCCGCAACATTTCGAAAAATACCACCATCACCATCCCGGCTCACAATATTCCGGCATTCAAACCGGCCAAGAGCTTTGCTGGCAAGGTGAAAACTCACATCAAATAATTAATCGGTTACTAAAACAAAATCATTATGCCAAGCGGTAAAAAAAGAAAACGGCATAAGATGGCTACCCACAAGCGTAAAAAACGTCTACGCAAGAACAGACATAAAAAGAACAAATAGGGTAGTCTTACCACTTATGCAAGACAGTCATAAACCTAAAGTGCCGCTTGTTTCGGGACTTTAGGTTTATTTGCATTTAGGCAGGGAGGTTGTTGTCGGATAGCGGAACTTTTCATAAATTTGAGAGAGCAACCGTACAATGTTCCCTGTTGAGTGAAGGATCTCGGAGGGGAGGTATTCCGATTCTCGAGACGCGCAAGAGGCGCAGGGCAACGGGGCATAGGTCCAGGGGGCTGAGTGCAGGTTGCACAGCTTTTGCGAGGGTAGGCAGCCAGATGCCACAAAATTGGGTCTCACGCAGAGGGTGCGATTGGCTTTGAGCGCAATTGCTTGCTGGTGGGGCGGGCCGTCTGCAGGGTTCCGCAAGGGAGCTGGGCAGAGGCCAGACGGCGAGAGGGGGAGTGTAGCCTTGTTGTGAGGTTTGTCGCTCCACGAAATTATATAGGGGCGTGAGGATTGGGATCCTTGCGTTATGTGATGTGGCAGGCAGAGAGGCCGTTTGCTCGCAGTTGAATAAGGGAAAGTATAGACCGTTGCGACCCGGAGGTGAGGAAAGATCCGGATGGCAACGGGTTTTCGGGTTTTGAGACCTCTCTTCTTCGGCGAGAGATCGCCGACAGTAGAACTGAATATATGAATAAAGAGCTGATAATAAACGTAACAGCCAGCGAAATTACCATCGCGCTGTTCGAGGACAAGCAGTTGGTCGAGTTGACCAAGGAGCAGTGTCGTTCGGGGTATGCGGTGGGCGATATATACATGGGCAAGGTCAAGAAGATCATGCCCGGGTTGAATGCGGCCTTTGTCAACGTGGGACACGAAAAGGACGGCTTCATTCACTATCTCGATCTGGGTCCGCAGTTCACCTCGTTGCAGAAGATGGTGAACATCCTGACCAATAACAAGCGTTCGATCAATTTCGAAGGGCTGAAACTGGAAAAGCCGCTGGGCAAGACGGGTAAGATTGCCAGTTGTCTCAACAGCGGCCAGACGATTCTGGTGCAGGTGGCCAAGGAGGCCATCTCGACCAAAGGTCCACGGTTGACCTCCGATATTTCGCTTGCCGGGCGCAACGTGGTGTTAATTCCCTTCTCCGGCAAGATCTCCATTTCCCAGAAGATTCGTTCCAACGAGGAGCGCAACCGACTCAAGAAGATCGCTTCGGGGGTATTGCCCAACAATTACGGAGTGATCATTCGCACGGCAGCGGTGGGCCATCCGGCTGAGGATATCGAGCAGGATATTCTGGCGTTGATCCACAAGTGGGAGAAGGCGATGGAGAACCTCAAACAGCAGAGTGCTCCGTCGTTGGTCTTGGGGGAGATGAACCGGGCCACGACCATGATCCGGGATCTGCTCAACGGGTCGTTCAGCAGCATTTGGGTCGATGATCAGGCCACCTATGAGGAGGTACGCGAATACATCCGTACGATCGCTCCGGAGAAGGAGAAGATCGTCAAGCTATACAAGGGGAGCGTACCCATTTTCGACAATTTCGATGTGTCGAAACAGATCATGTCCCTCTTCTCGAAATATGTTTCGTTGCGGAAGGGGGCCTATCTGATCATCGAGCGCACCGAGGCGCTGCATGTGGTGGATGTGAACAGCGGGAACCGGGCCAAGGTGGATGACGATCAGGAGCAGACAGCCATGGATGTGAATCTGGCGGCTGCGGCGGAGATTGCCCGTCAGTTGCGTCTGCGCGATATGGGTGGAATCATTGTCATCGACTTTATCGATCTGCACAAGAGCGAGAACCGCACTGCTTTGGTTGAGGAGATGCGTCGTTTGATGGCGGCCGATCGGGCCAAACATACGATCTTGCCCCTGTCGAAATTCGGGTTGATGCAGATTACACGTCAGCGGGTACGTCCCGAGACACAGGTCGATATGCGGGAGGTGTGTCCCACCTGTCACGGTACGGGAACGGTGGCTCCGGCCGCGCTGCTCGACGAGCAGATCGAGAATCAGATCGCCTATTTCGCACAGGATCGTGGAGAGCGTTATATCCGTCTGCGGGTAAGTCCCGTTGTGGCGGCCTTTTTGACGAAAGGAATATTTTCACTGCGTTTGCGCTGGATGTTGCGCTATAAATGTTTCATCCGCATCGTAGCGAATAGCCATACCGGCATTATCGAGACCAAATTTTTCGATCGCCGGAACAAGGAGTTGGTCTGAACGACCGCTTCGATTGAAATGATATGACCGCACAGCAGTTACAGGAACTGTTTTTGTCGCAGCAACCCTATCTGGAGCTGGTGCGACTGTTGGAGAGCCGGGGAACCGTCATCGGATTGGATTCGCTGGTCAGCTCTTCGTATGCGCTCGTGGCAGCGGGAGCTGTCCGGGAGCGTGGAGGAATTCATGTCTTCGTCATGGAGGATCGGGATGGGGCCGGTTATCTGTACAACGACCTGACTCCGTTTTTGGATCCCGAGCGGCTGCTCTTCTTCCCGACAGCCTACAAACGTTCGATCCAGTTCCACCAGGAGGATCCCTCCGGCATGGTACAGCGTACCACGGCCCTTAATGCGATCCGCACCTTCACGGAGGGGTATCTGGTGCTCTGTACCTATCCCGAAGCGTTGGTCGAGTGTGTGGTCGGCATGAAACGGCTGCGGGAGAGTATCCTGACGGTGCATGTGGGTGATACCCTCTCGACCGAAACGATCGAGAAGACCTTGATCGATAATGACTTCTCGCGGGTCGATTTTGTCTATGAGCCGGGTCAATATTCGATCCGAGGTGGTATCGTCGATATTTTTTCCTATTCCGATAATAAGCCCTATCGAATCGATCTGTTCGGTGATGAGGTCGATTCGATCCGCCATTTCGACCTCTCCACACAGCTTTCGATTGACCGACTGCAAGAGGTGGAGGTGGTTCCGAACCTGAAGGATACCGTTTCCGGTGGGGAGCGTGTCTCGTTCCCGGCCTTTGCGGGAACGGCGACCTATTGGCTTGCGGATCCGGAGCACACTTTGAAGCGGTTCCAGGAGATTCGGACCAAGCTGCTCGGCGAGTTGGAAGACCCCAAACAGATCGATACGCTGGTTACCGGTCGCAAAGCCTTCCTGGCCGATACCGAAGGGCAGACAATGGTG
>OBAI01002786.1_pt1 | contig 10525 bp, 9 predicted proteins | sample 1517461 | NCBI WGS metagenome assembly OBAI01 (sample SAMN04571696, study PRJEB22368) | human gut metagenome | biome: human gut; material: stool | host: Homo sapiens | place: Luxembourg | collected 2012-06-29
GGAAAATTATTACGGCACTCCACGCTCTTATGTCGAAGAGCAGCTTCAGGCAGGCAGAAATGTAATCCTTGAGATCGAAATCCAGGGCGCAATGAAGATCAAAGAGAAAATACCGGAAGCACTTCTGGTGTTTGTAACTCCGCCGACTGTGGAGGAACTGGAACGCCGTCTCACAGGCAGAGGAACAGAAACCGCACAGGTGATCGCAGACAGACTTGCAAGAGCCGGTGAAGAGGCAGAAGGTATGGGACAGTATGACTATATTCTTGTCAACGATACTGTAGAGGAATGCGTAGACCATCTTCATCAGATTATTGTGAGTGAACATTCCAGAGTATCCAGAAATGCAGAATTTATCGCAGATATCCAGAAACAGACAAAAGCATTTCAGAAATGATAAACATGCGGCCCAGACCGCTTAAAAGAAAGGAGAAAATACATGATACATCCGTCTTATACAGAATTAATCGAAGCAATCAATACAAACAGTGAGGACGACGATACAACAATGTCCCTTAACAGCCGTTATTCCCTTGTACTTGCTGCAAGTAAACGTGCACGCCAGATCATTGCAGGTTCCAAACCAATGGTAGAGGGTGCGGAAGGCAAGAAACCTCTCTCAGTTGCGATCGACGAGCTCTACAAAGGAAAAGTAAAGATCCTTGCTCCGGAAGAAGAGGATGAAGAAGGAACAGAACAGACAGCTGAGGCACAGACAGAAGAATCAGCACAGGCTTCTGAAATCACAGAGACTGCTGAAACAGCAGAAGAAACAACTGCAGAAACAACTGAAGAGTAAGAACTGATGGTAACACAATAGATAAACAAAAGGATGTGTCTGAGAATTACAGAGGTATATTTTCAGGCACATTCTTATAGGAGAATTTATGAAATTATTATTCGTATCATTAGGCTGTGACAAGAACCTTGTAGATTCCGAAGAAATGCTTGGACTTCTTACAGGTAACGGGTTCGAGATCGTAGATGATGAAACTGAAGCAGAGGCCATTGTGGTGAACACCTGCTGCTTTATCAATGACGCAAAGGAAGAGAGCGTCAACACCATCCTTGAGATGGCAGAATACAAGAAAACCGGGAGCTGTAAAGTCCTGGTTGTCACAGGATGTATGGCACAGCGTTATAAGAATGAGATCATTGAGGAAGTACCGGAAGTAGATGCAGTACTTGGCACAACTTCCTACGGAGACATCCTTAAGGCAATCCGTGAAGCAATGGAAGGAAAACATTTCCAGGAATTTAAAGATATTGATTATCTTCCGGAAAAGCTTGGCAAACGTGTTCTCACAACAGGCGGACATTTCGGATACCTCAAGATAGCAGAAGGCTGTGATAAACACTGCACCTACTGTATCATCCCGAAACTTCGCGGTAAATTCCGAAGCGTTCCGATGGAACGTCTGGTAACACAGGCAAAGGAGATGGCAGAGGAAGGCGTAAAAGAGCTGATCCTTGTCGCACAGGAGACAACCGTATATGGAACTGACATATATGGAAAGAAATCTCTTCATATCCTCCTGAAAGAGTTATGCAAGATCAAAGGAATCCGCTGGATCCGCGTGCTTTACTGCTATCCGGAGGAAATTTACGATGAACTGATCCAGACCATGAAAGAGGAGAAGAAAATCTGCCATTATCTGGATCTTCCGATTCAGCATGCAAGTGACCGTATCTTAAAGAGAATGGGAAGAAGGACAACACAGGCAGAGCTGGTGGAGATTGTAAATAAGCTTCGCCGGGAGATTCCTGACATCGTGCTCCGTACCACTCTGATCTCCGGATTCCCCGGGGAAACACAGGAAGACCACGAAGAGCTGATGAGCTTTGTGGATGAGATGGAATTTGACCGTCTGGGAGTATTTACTTACTCACCGGAAGAAGATACACCTGCAGCAACGATGCCTGATCAGGTTGCGGAAGAAGTCAAAGAGGCCAGACGTGACGAGATCATGGAGCTTCAGCAGGAGATTTCCTATGATAAGGGAACTGACCGTATCGGACAGGAACTTCTCGTGATGATCGAGGGAAAAGTTGCAGATGAGAGCGCATACATTGGCAGAACTTACGGAGATGCACCAAAGGTCGACGGTTATATTTTTGTGCAGACAGGAGAACTCCTGATGACAGGAGATTTTGCAAAGGTACGTGTGACCGGTGCACTGGAATATGATTTGATAGGAGAGTTGGCAGATGAATACACCGAATAAACTTACAGTAGCCAGAATGATCCTGGTTCCGTTTCTTGTACTGTTTATGCTTACAGACCTGGGCGGTGAGGCAAACCGTTATATAGCGCTTGCTATTTTTGTTGTTGCCAGTGTGACTGACTGGTTTGACGGAAAGCTTGCCAGAAAATACAATCTGGTGACAAACTTTGGTAAATTCATGGATCCTCTTGCAGACAAGCTGCTTGTGTGTTCTGCAATGATCTGCTTTATTGAACTGGAAAAACTTCCGGCATGGTTTGTTATCATTATCATAGGAAGAGAATTTATTATCAGCGGATTCCGTCTGATCGCAGCCGAGAACGGTGTTGTGATCGCGGCAAACTACTGGGGCAAATTCAAGACGGTTTCCCAGATGATCATGATCATTTTACTGCTGATCGATCTGGGCGGAGTGTTTGATATTCTGGAACAGATATTTATCTGGCTTTCTCTGGCACTTACCGTTATTTCCCTGATCACATATATCTGGCAGAACAGGAGTGTTCTGTCCATGCAGGATTAGAAAGAAGGCTTTAATATGGCTTCAGAAAAGGAAGCATCAGAAGAATCAGCATTAGAGGAAACAGCATTAGAAGAAACAGTTGTAGGACTCCTGAAAAAAAAGAAAATGACACTGTCTCTTGCCGAGTCCTGTACAGGCGGTGCGGTAGCAGCGGACATCGTAAATGTACCGGGAGCTTCGGAGGTATTTATGTGCGGCTATGTCACATATACAAACCGCGCCAAAAGAAAATGTCTTGGAGTAAAGAAGAGCACACTGAAGAAAGAAGGTGCTGTCTCAGCCAAATGTGCCGGACAGATGGCAAAAGGCGGTGCGAAAGCAGCCAAAACCGATGTCTGTCTCTCTGTGACAGGACTTGCAGGTCCGGGCGGTGGAACAGAGGAAACACCGGTGGGAACTGTATTTATGGGATGTTACTGTGCAGGAAAGACAACTGTGAGGGAATTTCACTTTGAGGGCGACAGAAAAAGTATCAGAGACCAGGCAGTTGAACAGGCACTGACATTTATCTGCGACAGGCTGCGCAAATATGACAGATAATAATTGGTGACAAGTTACATTACTGAACATAAGAGTACATTTCGAAAAGTTGATGAAATGTACTCTTTTTGTTATCATAGCAATTCATATTAACCGAATCAGGTAAGTTTTCTGCGGAGTCTGCGAAAAGCAATAAGCAGTGAGGGGGGACTTGGTCACCGCATCATTTTCATAAGGTTCACCACTTTATCAAGTTTTTGTGCCTCTGCGGGAGATTTTCCCATCTTCAGCACTTCAATGATCGCAGAAATCTCATCAGCATTAAATTTCAGACCACCTTTTTTTCCCTGAGCAGCTGCGCTCATCAGGAAAGGCAGCATCTCATTTGCACCCTTTGAACTTCCCTGGGAAGCCAGATTCTGAAGCATATCAAGCTTGGAACGGTCCATACCTGCAAGCTTCGGGTTGTTGCGCCAGTCATCATTCATGGGAATCCTCCTTCTCACCATCTGCAGGCTGATTCATGAGCTGCAGCATCTGAACCATAGCCATCATATTTACCATCTGATTTAATTTATCCCTGCTGGGACCATAACAGAAGCTGCGGATATCATTGACGATATCCACCGGATTCTGGGCCGGCATGCTCATGGCACACAGATCGCTGCCGGAACTTCTTTTGCTAAAAACAGAAACCGTATTGATAAATTCAACCGCTTTTTCATAGACTGAGAAAATCTGCTGTCCTTTTGGCGGAAGATAAGGAATGGCGGCTTTTATCATCTGTCCGCGGTCAGAACTGACCATCTGATCCAGTAAAGTCTGTGAAATCTGCTCTTCATTCATAATATCTGCTTCCATTTTATGTTTTTTATTAACAGAATATGACGGGGAGAAGGATTCTGACATATAATAAAGTAGAATTTAAGTAACTGTGAGACTGCTTTACTGCACGCTGTCTCAAATTTTATGGAATTGCTGCAGGTATCATGCGTTTGCAGTTGCAAAAAAAATGGAGAATCAGATATGGGATCAGAGTCAGGAGAAAAGAAAGAAATGCTTATTATAAATGGAAATGCTTTTTATGAGATAGATCTGGAGTGTGTGAAAAAGAAAAAACAATGTGCTCAGACAGTGCACCCGGAAAAGAAAACAGACAGGATCAATTCCCGGAATATGAAAGATAAGGATAATATCAGGCAGCATGAATAATAAGGACGAAGTTATAATCCTGTAAAATATAAAGAGGCAGAGGGAAAGATCCCCCTGCCAACAGAAAATGATTGTCAGCAGCCACATCCACAGCCATTGTTTCCACATAACAGAAGCAGCACGATAATAATCCAGCAGTTGTCACCGTTGCCACATCCGCCGCAGCCATTGCTGCATCCGCAGTTATTGTTTCCGCACAGGCACAGAAGGATGATGATCCAGAGGATATTACAGCAGGAATTATTTCCGCCTGAAAGACCCCATCCACTGTTACATCCACATCCGTTATTACATCCGCAGCCATTGTCGCATCCGCATCCGCTGTTATTAGCGCAGCCACATCCGCATCCTCCTCTGTCCTCACATCCGCAATTTGTAGCAGCTAAGTCGCTCATATTAAATCCTCCGTTTTTTTTCTTTACAATCCTATCATATGTGGAACCGCAAAAAGTGTTACAGTTTCATCATTGTTCATTATGTTCACAGTAACCAATAACTGTTACTGTTCACTCCGTTCACAGTAACGTAGCCAAAATTCATTCCAGATTGCCTGCGGCAATGGAATTTTGGCTTGTATGTCTCGGGATTTTGGCATATTCATGCCAAAACACCTCGCGGAATAGTGGTGTGTTCACAGTAATCAATAACCAATAACCTTAAGTTCGATGCGAATTGTTGCTTTTCACAAGTTGACAATAATATATGAATCCGATATAATATACCACGTAACAAATCTGTAATGATTGAGAAAGAAATGCAACAATAACCCAATTAAAACGTAAAACAATACGTATAAAAAGAGAGGAAACGGAGAATAAGAATGAAGAAACATGGGAAACTATTGTTAAAGTATCTGCTCCTTTTTGTGATGACCGTTTTTGTAATGGGCTGTTTTAGTGTATCCGCGGCAACAAAAACAGGATTTGTCACTCAGAAAGGGAAAACCTATTACATAAACAAAGATGGTTCCAAACAGAAAGGCTGGCTGGAACTTAAGGGTAAGAAATATTACTTTGATAAGAAAACAGGAGTTCAGGTAAAAGGCTGGGTAAAAGACTCCAGCGGACAGGCGATTCGATACTTTACCAGCGGAGCCGGATATATGGTGACAGGATTTATCACTGATTCCAATGGAAATACCCGTCATTTTGATGAGACAACAGGCCTGATGACAAGAGGCTGGCTCACAGATACAGATGAATATAAATATTATTTTTACAGCGGTTCCGGTGTTATGGCCAAAGGCTGGGTGGAGAACAAAAAAGAACAGAAACGCTATTTCAGTCAGGCCAATGGACGTATGTGTACAGGCTGGGTGAAGAGCAGTGCCGGAAATTACAGATACTTTAAGCCGTCAAATGGAATAATGTATACAGGTCTGGAGAAAATTGACTCAGACTATTACTATTTTTCAAAATCAACCGGTGTCCGTTATCAGAAAGGTTTCGGAACCGTAGGAAGTAAGAAATATTATTTCAACCCTTCAGATGGTAAGGCGAAGACAGGCTGGCTTGAGCTTGATGGAAAGAAATATTATTTTGATACATCAGGAGTGATGCTGGCAAATACCATCGCTTCCATTGACGGAACTACATACAGGTTTGATTCTGACGGTGCTGCAACAAAGACTTCCGGTAATGATTACACAGTAGAGGGCAAATATGTCAAGGTCTTTGATGCGAAGAATAATAAATACTACTATATGGAAGAAGAGTTCCTGGAACATCCGGGAATTGCAGACGGAAAGGTGTCAGATCTGGATCTTCTGGCAGCAGTGTGTGATGCAGAAGCAGGAGATCAGGGAGTCGTGGGAATGGAGGCAGTTGCGCTTTGCGTATTAAACTGTACCATTGACCAGTATAAAGAATTTCCGTCACAGATCCGTTATGTGGTATATCAGGGAAAACCTACCCAGTATGCGGTTGTCACAGACGGAGCACTTCTTAAAAGACTGAAAGGCCAGTTTGAGGACAGGACCAATGCCTATGCGGCAGCAAAGGCAGCCATGGAAGTGTTCAGTAACTATGTGAATCATGGCACAAAGAGAACACTCCCGGGATTTAAGACAAAGGATTTCAATTACAAATTCTTTATGACTCCGGCAGCATTTAAGGCACAGAACCTTAATTTCAGCAAGCTGGAATATGAACAGTACAAAGGACATGTATTCTTTGTGGACTGGATTTCAGGGTGAGTACATTAATGCTTTAAGTTGGTGAAATATGAAGAGGATTGCTATAAATTCCTTGACAAATAAATTTTGTATTTGTATACTTGCAGATATATGATATAAAAAAGCACAGATGGGAAAGAGTAACATAGGGAAAACAGACAGAGAGCTGCCGGCAGGTGAGAGGCGCGTGGGGAACTTATGTGAATACCTCCCGGAGCTCTGCACCGAACACCTCAGAGATATTGTAAGGTAAGTAGGCTGCAGCGGAGTGGCATCCGTTAACATGCTTAAGTAACAGAGAGAACCGTTGTTTATCATAACAATGGCATGGTTTGTTACTTATTGAGGCAGAGAATGCGAGTTTTCTGCGAATTTAGGTGGTATCGCGGGACCCGGTTCTCGTCCTAAAGGGACAGGAACCGGGTTGTTTTATTTTATTACGAGGAGGAAACAAACAATGACAGTTTGGGACGAGCTGAAAGCCCGTGGTCTGATTGCTCAGGTAACAGACGAAGAAGAGATCAAAGAAATGGTAAATAATGGAAAAGCCACATTTTACATTGGCTTTGACCCTACCGCAGACAGCCTTCACGTAGGACATTTCATGGCGCTTTGCCTGATGAAACGTCTGCAGATGGCGGGAAATAAACCAATCGCATTATTAGGCGGCGGAACCGGTATGATCGGTGACCCGTCCGGAAGATCTGATATGCGTCAGATGATGACAGTGGAGACCATTCAGCACAACATCGACTGCTTCAAGAAACAGATGGAGCGTTTTATCGACTTCTCAGACGGCAAGGCATTAATGGTAAACAATGCAGACTGGCTGATGAATTTAAATTATGTAGAAGTACTTCGTGATGTTGGACCACATTTCTCTGTAAACCGTATGCTCTCTCACGAGTGCTATAAACAGCGTATGGAACGTGGACTTACATTCCTTGAGTTCAACTATATGATCATGCAGAGCTACGACTTCTACATGCTGTATCAGAAATACGGCTGCACCATGCAGTTCGGCGGTGATGACCAGTGGGCAAATATGCTTGGCGGTACAGAGCTGATCCGTCGTAAACTTGGAAAAGACGCTTACGCCATGACGATCACACTTCTTCTGAACTCCGAAGGTAAGAAGATGGGTAAAACACAGTCCGGTGCTGTATGGCTTGACCCGGAGAAGACTTCTCCTTTCGATTTCTATCAGTACTGGAGAAACGTGGATGATGCAGATGTTATCAAATGTATGCGTCTCCTTACCTTCCTTCCGTTAGAAGAAATCGATGAGATGGCGAAATGGGAAGGAAGCCAGTTGAATAAAGCAAAAGAAATCCTTGCATACGAGCTGACAAATCTGGTTCATGGCGAAGAGGAAGCAAAGAAAGCGCAGGAAGGCGCAAGAGCACTTTTTGCAGGCGGCGCTGATACAGCACATATGCCGACAACTGAGCTTGCAGACGAAGACTTCTCAGAAGAAGGAACAATCGACCTGATCTCCATGCTTGTAAAAGCAGGAATGGTTCCAACACGTTCCGAGGGACGTCGTGCCATTGAACAGGGCGGTGTTTCCATTGACGGTGAGAAAATCACAGATGTGAAATACACAGTTGCCAAAGATGCACTTACAGGTGAAGGTGTAGTGCTGAAAAAAGGCAAAAAGAAATTCAATAAAGTTCTGGCAAAATAAAAAATTCATTATAGAAATATCGGCGGATACTGCTGAACCGGTGCCGCCGATTTCAGGAGGAAAAGATTATGAAGAAATACGGAGTAAACGAACTTCGTCAGATGTTCCTCGACTTCATGGAGAGCAAAGGACATCTGGTAATGAAAAGCTTTTCCCTGGTACCACAGGGAGATAAGAGTCTTCTGCTGATCAACGCAGGTATGGCTCCGCTGAAACCATATTTTACAGGTGCTGAGATCCCGCCGAGAACAAGAGTAAGTACCTGCCAGAAGTGTATCCGTACAGGTGATATCGAGAATGTAGGTAAAACTGCACGTCACGGTACATTCTTTGAGATGCTTGGTAACTTCTCCTTTGGTGACTACTTTAAGAAAGAAGCCATCCACTGGTCCTGGGAATTCCTCACAGAGGTAGTAGGACTGGATGCAAACCGTCTGTATCCTTCCGTATATCTGGAAGATGATGAAGCATTTGACATCTGGAACAAAGAAATCGGAATCCCGGCTGACAGAATTTTCCGTTTTGGAAAAGAAGATAACTTCTGGGAGCATGGTGCAGGTCCCTGTGGTCCATGTTCAGAGATCTACTATGACCGTGGAGAGAAATACGGCTGCGGGAAACCTGGCTGTACAGTAGGCTGTGACTGCGACCGTTACATGGAAGTATGGAACAACGTATTTACCCAGTTTGAGAACGATGGAAACGGAAATTATACAACACTGAAACAGAAGAACATTGATACAGGTATGGGTCTGGAACGTCTGGCAGTTGTTGTGCAGGACGTAGATTCCATCTTCGATGTAGATACTATCTGCGCACTGCGTAACCTGGTATGTAAGATCTCCGGAAAAGAATACGAGAAGAATTATAATGATGACGTATCCATCCGTCTGATCACAGACCATATCCGTTCTGCAACATTTATGATCTCCGACGGTATCATGCCTACAAACGAAGGCCGCGGTTATGTACTCCGCCGTCTGATCCGTCGTGCAGCACGTCACGGACGTCTTCTTGGAATCGAAGGCACCTTCCTTGCAAAATTAAGTGAAGAAGTGATCAATGGTTCCAAAGCAGGATATCCGGAGCTGGAAGAGAAGAAAGAATTTATCTTTAAAGTTCTCACAAATGAAGAAAACCAGTTCAACAAGACCATTGACCAGGGTCTTCGTATCCTTGGAGAGATGGAAGATGAGATGAAAGCAGCAGGAGAGAAAACACTTTCCGGCGAAAATGCATTCAAATTATATGATACTTACGGATTCCCGATGGATCTTACAAAAGAGATCCTTGAGGAAAAAGGATATGATATTGACGAGGCAGGCTTCCAGAAATGTATGGAAGAGCAGAGAAACAAAGCCCGTTCTGCACGTGAAGTGACAAACTATATGGGTGCTGACGCAACTGTATATGATGATATTGATGTAAATGTTACAACAGAATTCGTAGGATACGATCATCTTACCTTTGATTCCAAAGTAACAGTCCTTACAACAGAGACAGAGATCGTAAACTCCCTGATGGAAGGACAGAAAGGAACTGTCTTTACAGAGCAGACTCCATTCTACGCAACTATGGGTGGACAGGTCGGAGATACAGGTGTGATCGAAACTGCAAACGGTAAGTTCGTAGTAGAAGACACCATCAAGCTTCGCGGCGGTAAATTCGGACATGTAGGTCATATGGAATCCGGTATGATCTCCACAGGCGAAACTGTTTCCCTGAAAGTGGATGAAGCTGCAAGAAGAGACACTGAGAAGAACCACAGTGCAACACATCTTCTTCAGAAAGCATTAAAGACAGTTCTTGGAAGTCATGTAGAACAGAAGGGTTCTCTGGTAACACCGGACAGACTTCGTTTCGACTTTGCTCATTTCCAGGCTATGACAGCTGATGAGATCGCACAGGTAGAAGCGCTTGTTAATAAAGAAATTCAGGCTGGTCTTGAAGTCCGTACAGATGTTATGGATGTGGAAGAGGCTAAGAAATCCGGAGCAATGGCTCTGTTCGGAGAGAAATATGATCAGAAGGTACGTGTGGTATCCATGGGCGACTTCTCCAAGGAACTCTGCGGTGGTACTCATGTGGCAAACACAAGCTCCATCATGCTGTTCAAGATCGTTTCCGAATCCGGTATCGCAGCAGGTGTTCGCCGTATCGAAGCTCTGACAGGCAACGGAGTTCTGGAATACTATAAGAAACAGGAAGAACTGCTTCATGAAGCT
>OBAI01002793.1_pt1 | contig 10510 bp, 7 predicted proteins | sample 1517461 | NCBI WGS metagenome assembly OBAI01 (sample SAMN04571696, study PRJEB22368) | human gut metagenome | biome: human gut; material: stool | host: Homo sapiens | place: Luxembourg | collected 2012-06-29
CAAAGGATGAGAATTCTGTAACTTCCGAGGATATTTCTACAAATACAACTGAGGCAGACATTCCAAAGCCTACTGCTGATACTGAAAAATTGAGACCAACAGAAGCCAAGACTCCAGAAGGAAAAACTGACTATACAAACAGCAACTCTCAGCAAACACAAGGCGCTGGCACTTCTCATCGCCCATCCCAACCTAAGGAATTGGTAGCCCAAGGCGTTTCCTTCCTCTCTGGTTTGGCAGAAACCTTGAAGTCGCCAGAAGCCACAGCACAACTAGTAGATTCCATCGTAGAGAAAGACGAGCAGACTGGCGAGACATCCATCAAGATTCCAGTGGAGAGCAAGGAGACTGTCTCTAACCTCTTAAATCTCATCGGAAAGCTGTTTGCTAAATAAAAACATGTAAAGTATGATAGAATTAACCAAAACCTCAGAAGAAAATCGCTCGCAAGCTCATTAGTTTGGGCTTGCAGCGAGTTCTTCTTAAAATAAGATAGTATTTCCGCCAAATTACCGAATAAAACTCAGCCAAATTACCGAATAAAACTCAGCCAAATTACCGAACGGCACATTAAAAGTACTTAAAATGTTTGTGAGTTTCAGATATTTATGCTATTTTTGCCAACAAATAGAAAAATGGTATGAAACAATACAAACATAGAATCGTCGATTATATCCTCGAAAGAAAACTCAAAGGCATGGGAGCAGTACTTATCGAAGGCCCTAAATGGTGTGGAAAGACTACTACCGCAGAGGAAAAAGCCAAAAGTATCCTCTATATGAATGACCCGAAGAAGAGCGGCATGTATATGCAACTTGCCAAGATGAGTCCTCAAAGTCTATTGGAAGGAAAGGCTCCAAGACTTATAGATGAATGGCAACTAGCACCAAGCCTATGGGATACCATTCGTTTCGAGGTTGACCATCGAGACGGAGAAGGACAATTCATCTTGACTGGTTCTGCAGTACCTGCCAAAACCGATGAAATATGGCATAGCGGCACTGGTCGCTTTGCCAGAATCAAGATGCGCCCTATGAGTCTGTGGGAATCGGAAGATTCACAAGGCACTATCAGCCTCAACGATCTTTTCTTAGGTAAAGCTAAAGTCGCCATGTGTGAGGAAAAAAGCATCGATGACATCGCCTATCTTGTATGTAGAGGTGGATGGCCAAAAGCCACCTTGCAAGACAAAGACATTGCCTTGGAACGTGTTTTCGACTATTATGATGCCGTCGTAAACATTGACATATCAAGAGTTGACGATGTTTCCAGAGATGCTGAGCGCACCAAGCGATTAATGCGTTCGTACGCTCGTTTCCAAGGTTCACAAACTTCCATCAGCAAGATAAAGGAAGATGTGAAGGCCAATGATGCAATGAGCGTGGATGACGACACAATAGGCTCATATATCAAGGCTTTGGAAAAGATATTCGTTATAGAGGATATGCCAGCATGGAATCCCAACTTACGTTCCAAGACTGCCATCCGCACATCTTTTACCCGATACTTCGTTGACCCATCTATTGCAGTTGCTGCTCTAGGTATAGGTCCCAAAGACCTCATTAATGAGCTTGGGACATTTGGCTTATTATTTGAAACCATGTGCATAAGAGACTTGCGAGTTTATGCGGATGCCATCGGAGGTAACGTATATCACTATCGGGACAAAAATGGATTGGAATGTGATGCTGTAGTACATCTTCGGAATGGAGATTATGGGCTTGTTGAAATCAAATTAGGTGGTGATAATCTAATAGAAGAAGGTGCTTCCTCGCTAAAGGAACTTGCCACCAAGATTGACACCACCAAGATGAAGACCCCTTCATTCATGATGGTACTGATAGGCATTGGTTCATACGCTTACCAACGAGAAGACGGTGTATGGGTCGTTCCTATAAGTTGCCTAAAAGACTAAACTACAAACTAAATCGACTTTTTCTCAATTCATTTTACTTTCGACTATAAAATGGGTAGTATTGTCAGCCAAAGGCTGCAAAAAAGACTATAGTAAACTCACCCATCCTCTCTATTCTACAAAAGAGAATGGGTGAAGTTTGAAGGCTTATTTAACCAAGATTTTACGCACTGTACCATCGCTATATTTTACGATATTAAGTCCTTTTCTTGGATGGTCTAAACGTTGACCATCAAGGGCATACCTCGAAACTTCCGTAATTTTCTTCGCCATGTTCATATTCTCTACACCCGTAGGTTCAAACTCTACAATATTCTTAAAGTCTCTCCAATCAACAGCTTTCGAATAAGCAGAGAACGAACCTTTAGGAATATAAAGAATAGCATTGTCCCTCACACCATTCATAATACTATTACTTCCAAATTCAAAAGGATAATAGAAGTCGGGATAACGAGTATCATAATATCTAGGAGGAACATTCATACACGCATAAATTGTTGCAAGCTTTGTACATCCATAAAAATCTCTACCCCCCATTCCTGTCAAACTAGAAGGCAGCACTATTGACGTTAGATTTTCACATCCCCAGTATCTATTATTAGTTGATTATCAGTATTATACACTCTAAACGGTAGAAAAGTGACTGTGTGGATTCTGTTTAGATACGAAAAGGTAATAATTTAACGTATTTAACTTTCGATTACACCGATATTACCCCAAAGTGTATGATGTTGGGCGATTAGTAGAATGAGCAATTTTTCTTGGAGAGACAGGCATGACGGAGCTTACTTTGTTCTACACTCTTGAATGGTGTCTATAGGCATTTCGTAACAGTGTCAAAGACGTTATCCAAGATTCTAAGACTATTGGTTGCAAGCCAAAGTAATGCGATATGCGCTTGCGTATCTTGTCTGCTTTCAGATTATGTAAACCATGTTCACATTGCCCATTGTCTGCAACTCATTGACTATGGCATTAACCTCTACATACAAAAGGAACAACTTACATTATTGGACGAAGAAGGACATCAGTCCCTCTTTGCCCCCATAATGATAGCCACGCTTTCGACCTGTGCGCAATTGGAACGTGATAATATTTCCGATTGCAGTCAGGAAGGAAGCGGTATATAGAGAAAGGTGGGAAACTCGGACGCAAGGTAGGCTCAGTAAAAACGGAATAACAAATAAGAACCGAATATAGGGACGTTATTAGTTTGCTCCGCAAGGGGTATTCCATTCGGGATGTGGCGAAGTTGAGTGGTAAAGGGGTAAGTACCGTACAACGAGTGAAGCGATTAATAAAAGTACAATCATCGCAATAATACTATTGATTTTACGTTCTTTTCAAAGAAGGGGGGTGTGCAATAGTGGCTTAAAGGCTAAAAGCACTACCTTTGTAAATAATATCAAAACAGAGTATAATGGAAGAAAACAATATAACAGTAGATAAAGCTGTCCAAACCATAAAAGGGGCAATTTTGCGAGCTCAAGCACAGGCGAGCCAGTCAAGTAATGCCATACAGTTGTCTTTATATTATGGTATAGGGCGTTATGTGTCTATCAATTTACAGCAAGCACATTGGGGCGCAAAAGCTCTTGATAGTATTAGTGAGAGATTGCAGCGTGAATTACCAGGATTAAGAGGCTTTTCTTCAGGCAACTTGAAGAAAATGCGTATCTTCTATGAGGAATGGCAATGCCTTTCAATTGGTTCGCCATTGGCGAACCAATTACAACAGCTTGAAAATAAGATAGAAGAAGGTGTTGAAATAGGAGAAAAGACACTCCTTTGTATTAACAGACCTATAGAGTCAGCAGACTTACGTATAGAGGATTTTGTGGGCATTAGTTTCACTCATCATATGGAAATTTTGCATAAAACTACCACTTTAGATGAGCGTATCTACTACATACATCAAGTGAACTTGCACCATTGGAACAAGTATGTATTACGGAAATACTTATCTGATGATCTATATCACCATCAAGGCAATATGCCTAACAATTTTCCGAAAGCGATACCAGACTTCAAGCAATCTATGAAAACAATATCAATGTTTAAGGATGAATATTTGCTTGATTTCATCAATACTGAAAATTTGGGATTGGAGATAGAGGATATTGACGAACGTGTAGTTGAGCAAGAAATTGTAAGAAACATGCGCGATTTCATTCTTCAATTCGGAAAGGATTTTATCTTTATGGGTAACCAGTATCGTGTCGTACTTGAAGGAGAAGAAATGTTCATAGATCTTTTGTTCTTTAGTCGAGAACTTGCAGCAATGGTAGCCGTAGAACTAAAATACGGTAAGTTCAAGCCTTCATATTTGGGACAACTATGTACATATCTACAGGCATTAGACCTTACTGTTAAAAAGCCACACGAAAATCCTTCTATTGGTATTGTGTTATGCAAAGAAATGAACAAGGCTTTTGTTGACATTGTTGTGAGGAACTACGACAGCCCAATGGGAGTAGCAACATATAAAACCAAACAGGATATGCCTGAAGAATTACAGAAGGCTTTGCCTGATTTGGATAAGATGAAAGATTTATATTGCAAATCGTTGTAAATGTGTATTCACATTTTATAAAATACGTATTAAGGAGTAAGGCTATAATGTTCTGACTCCTTTTTCGTATCTGTCACAATGGATGTTAGGGGCTTTAGATGGCGATGTCGTACTTTTTATACTTTTATATACAAAAGATAATTCGTACTTTTGCAAAAGATATTTTAAAAAAAAAGAAGAATATGGACTTAAAAGGAATCTATACTGCAGATGCCAACCGATACACAGACTCGGAGGCACTCTATAAAAGATGTGGCAAGAGCGGAGTTCTCTTACCAAAAATAAGTCTTGGTTTCTGGCATAATTTCGGAGGAGTAGATCCTTACGAGCGCAGCAGGGCCATTACTCATTATGCTTTCGATCATGGCATTACCCACTTCGACCTGGCCAACAACTATGGTCCTCCTTATGGTAGTGCCGAAGAAACGATGGGCAGACTCATGCAAGATGATTTCCGTCCATATCGTGATGAACTTTTCATTGCCACCAAGGCTGGATATGATATGTGGGAAGGTCCTTATGGCAACTGGGGTTCCCGTAAGTATCTGATGGCCAGTCTCGACCAGAGTCTCAAGCGCATGAACCTCGACTATGTAGATCTTTTCTACAGTCATCGCTACGACCCTAACACACCGCTCGAAGAAACACTTCAGGCGATGGTAGATATCGTGAAGCAAGGCAAGGCGCTCTATCTCGGCATCAGCCGATGGCCACTGGAAGCCCTGAAGTTCGCTGACAAATATCTCAAGGAGCGCGACTGTCCACTGCTCATCTTCCAGGACAGACTCAACATGCTCGACCGTGCACCGCAGGAGAATGGAACCCTCGACTATTGCCACGAGAATGGCATCGGTTTCATCTCCTTCTCACCTTTAGCACAAGGTCTCCTCACCGACCGCTATCTCAACGGAATCCCATCGGATAGCCGTATGGCAAAGGAACATTTCCTCAAGCACAGTACCTTGACACCGGAGTTGATGGAGCAGTTGAAGCAATGGAATGCCGAAGCAGGCGAACGTGGAGAAACACTCGCAGAAATGGCTCTCGCCTGGATTCTCCAGCAGAAAGGCGTTACCAGCGTATTGGTAGGTGCCAGTTCACCAGAGCAACTTGCCAAAAACATAAATGGAATCATGAAATAAAACTTATGATTCTTAAAAAATAATATTATTTATTTTGTAGTATGCCAAAATAAATGTAATTTTGCACCTTGAATAGAGTTATACCTTATTATATATAAGATTATATGAGGCAGAAAACCTATCAAAACGGAAAATTACAAAGAATAAGAAACAAAATAAATAAGATAACAACAATGGAATACAACTTCAGAGAAATCGAGAAGAAATGGCACCAGAAATGGGTCGAGAACAAGACCTATAAGGTGACAGAGGATGAAAACAAGAAGAAATTCTATGTGCTCAACATGTTCCCTTATCCATCAGGAGCTGGTTTGCACGTAGGTCACCCACTTGGTTATATCGCTAGCGATATCTATGCACGCTACAAGCGTTTGAACGGATTTAACGTACTGAACCCTATGGGTTACGATGCTTACGGATTGCCTGCAGAGCAGTATGCTATCCAGACAGGTCAGCACCCAGAGGTAACTACCGTAGCCAACATCAACCGTTATCGTGAGCAGCTCGACAAAATCGGCTTCTCTTTCGACTGGGACCGCGAGGTTCGTACCTGCGACCCTAAGTATTACCATTGGACTCAGTGGGCTTTCCAGAAGATGTTCAACTCATTCTTCTGCAACAGCTGCCAGAAGGCTCAGCCTATCGAGAAGCTCATCAAGCGCTTCGAGGAGAAGGGTTCTGCTGACTTGAACGTGGCTCAGAACGAGCAGATCGACTTCACAGCCGAGGAGTGGAACAGCTACGACGACGTGAAAAAGCAGCAGATTCTGATGAACTACCGCATCGCTTACCTCGGTGAAACCATGGTAAACTGGTGCCCAGGCCTGGGTACTGTGCTTGCCAACGACGAGGTAGTAAACGGCGTAAGTGAGCGTGGCGGTTATCCTGTCATCCAGAAGAAGATGCAGCAGTGGTGTTTGAGAACATCAGCCTACTCTCAGCGTCTGCTGGATGGTTTGGAGACCATCCAGTGGAGCGACAGTATCAAGGAAACACAGAAGAACTGGATTGGCCGTTCTGAGGGTACAGAGGTAGTATTCTCTGTAAAGGACAGCGACGTGAAGTTCACCATCTTCACTACCCGTGCCGATACTATGTTTGGTGTAACCTTCATGGTTCTGGCTCCAGAGAGCGAATATGTTCAGCAGGTAACTACTGCCGAGCAGAAGGAAGAGGTGGAGAAATATCTCGACTACGTGAAGAAGCGTACTGAGCTTGACCGTATGGCTAACCACAGCGTAACCGGTGTATTCTCAGGAAGTTATGCCATCAATCCATTCACTGGCGAGGCAATCCCAGTATGGATTTCAGAATATGTATTGGCTGGATATGGTACAGGTGCCATCATGGCAGTACCTGCTCACGATAGCCGTGACTACGCCTTCGCCAAGCACTTCAACCTGCCTATCATTCCTCTTATCGAGGGTGCTGATGTTTCAGAGGAGAGCTTCGATGCCAAGGAAGGCATCGTAACCAACTCACCTGTAGCAGGCAAGAGCAGCATGGACGGTTTCTCTCTGAACGGACTCACCGTGAAGGAGGCTATCGCAGCTACCAAGAAGTTTGTTACCGAGAAGGGCATCGGCCGAGTAAAGGTAAACTATCGTCTCCGCGACGCCATCTTCTCCCGTCAGCGCTACTGGGGCGAGCCATTCCCAGTATATTACAAGGACGGAATGCCACAGATGGTTCCAGAGGAGTGCCTGCCACTCGAATTGCCTGAGATTGAGACCTATAAGCCAACAGAGACGGGTGAGCCACCATTGGGTCGCGCTAAGAAGTGGGCTTGGGATGCTGAGAAGAAAGAGGTGGTTGACAAGAGTCTCGTAGATAACAAGACTGTATTCCCACTGGAGCTCAACACCATGCCAGGTTTCGCAGGTTCTTCTGCTTACTATCTCCGCTATATGGATCCTCACAACGACGAGGCACTCGTAAGCAAGGAGGCTGATGAGTACTGGCAGAACGTAGATCTCTACGTAGGTGGTTGCGAGCATGCTACCGGTCACTTGATTTACTCCCGTTTCTGGAACAAGTTCCTCTTCGACCTCGGCGTAAGCTGCAAGGAAGAGCCATTCCAGAAGCTGGTGAACCAGGGTATGATTCAGGGTCGCTCTAACTTCGTTTACCGCATCAACAGCGATGACCACGACAAGGCTCCTGTATTCGTAAGTTTGAATCTGAAGAAGGATTACGACGTAACTCCTATCCACGTAGATGTAAACATCGTAAGCAACGATGTTTTGGATATCGAGGCATTCAAGGCTTGGCGCCCTGAGTATCAGAACGCTGAGTTCATCCTGGAAGATGGCAAGTACATCTGCGGATGGGCTATCGAGAAGATGTCTAAGAGTATGTTCAACGTGGTAAATCCAGATATGATTGTCGAGAAGTATGGTGCTGATACCCTGCGTCTCTACGAAATGTTCTTAGGTCCTGTAGAGGCAAGCAAGCCTTGGGATACCAATGGTATCGACGGTTGCCACCGCTTCCTGAAGAAGTTCTGGGGCTTGTTCTACGAGAACCGTACTGACAACTTCCTGCCATGCGACGAGGCAGCTAAGCCAGAGAGCCTGAAGAGCGTTCACAAGCTCATCAAGAAGGTAAGCGAGGACATCGAGAAGTTCTCTTACAATACTTCTATCTCAGCCTTCATGATTGCCGTGAACGAACTCGGTCAGCAGAAGTGTCACAACAAGGAACTCCTGACAGATCTCGTCATCCTCATCGCTCCATTCGCTCCACACATCGCAGAAGAGTTGTGGGCAGCACTTGGCGAGCAGGGCAGCGTTTGCGATGCAGCATGGCCAAAGTATGATGAGCAGTATCTGAAGGAGAACGATATGCAGCTCACCATTTCCTTCAATGGTAAGGCTCGCTTCCAGATGACATTCCCTGTGGATACTCCTAACGAGGAAATCCAGAAACAGGTATTGGCAGACGAGAAGAGCCAGAAGTACTTGGAAGGATTCAACGTGCTGAAGGTAATCATCGTACCGAAGAAGATTGTCAACGTCGTATTGAAAAAATAATTTATAGATAACAGGAAGTTAAGGAGTTAAGGAGTAAAAGGAGTTAAGACAATTGTATATCCTATCAATAGAAGATATACGAATACTAAAGCGATTGTCTTAACTTCTTAACTCCCTTTAACTCCTTAACTACTTTTAAAATACGAGGAAAATAATATGCAAATAGCAATCAGTCAAACAATAAAGAATGAGGTCAAGGACTACTTCTACATTACTTTAGGCCTCTTGATTTACACCTTTGGATGGACCATATTCTTGCTTCCATACCAGATAGTAACAGGTGGCGTAACGGGTATTGCTGCTGTCATCTACTATGGCACGGGGATACCTATCTATTTGTCGTATTTTCTCATCAATGCCGCCTTGCTGCTTGCAGCGCTGAAGATACTGGGATTCAAGTTCATGGTGAAGACCATCTATGCCATCATCATGCTCTCCCTATTTTTGGCTCTGGCGCAAGACTGGATGATAGGTGAAGATGGCAAGATGGTACAGATATTGGGAGAGGGACAGGACTTCATGTCGCTCATCATCGGCTGTCTGTTTACGGGTTTATCACTCGCCATCGTCTTTCTGCATAATGGTAGTACGGGTGGAACGGACATCATCGCTGCCATCGTCAACAAATATCACAACATCTCGCTGGGACGAGTGCTCATCTTTGTGGATCTCCTCATCGTGGGCAGTTCCTTCTTCGTCTTCAATGCCAAACCAGATTTCACTACGATTGATGCAGTAAGAAAGGTAGTATTCGGTCTCTGTACGATGGTAATAGAGAACCTGGTGCTCGACTATGTGATGAATGCCAAGCGAGAGAGTGTACAATTCATGATATTCAGCAAGAAATATCAGGAGATAGCCAACGCCATCGGTATGCAGATGGATCATGGTGTGACGATTCTTGATGGTCACGGCTGGTACACGGGTGATGAGATGAAAGTGCTCTGTATCTTGGCTAAAAAGAACGAGAGCGTCACCATCTTCCGTATTGTAAAAATCATCGACCCGAATGCCTTTGTCAGTCAGAGTGCCGTCATCGGTGTATATGGCGAGGGATTCGATGAAATGAAAGTGAAAATCAAAGATAAAGACATCAAGCAGTTGAAATAACTGCTTGAATGTAGAGTCTTCAATATAGATTTGATATCAAGTTATTAATATCCATTGAGAAAATAAAAATTATGAAGATAGTATTTGCAACAAATAATCAGCATAAACTCCAAGAAATCCGTGATATTTTAGGCAGCGACTATGAGGTAGTATCCTTGAAGGAAATAGGATGCGATGTAGATATTCCTGAGACTGGTAACACATTGGAAGAGAATGCTTTACAAAAGGCACAATATATCTACGACCACTACCATATCAGTTGTTTTGCTGATGATACCGGCTTGGAAGTAGAAGCTCTTGATGGTGCTCCTGGTGTTCATAGTGCCAGATATGCAGAAGGTACAGATCACGACAGCGAGGCTAATATGGCCAAGTTGTTGAGAGAACTGGCTGACAAGGAGAATCGTCAGGCCCGTTTCCGCACGGTTATCTGTTATATTGAGAAACAGAATGTATGTCCTTGTGGTTGCACCAGCATCAAGAAAGTACACCAGTTTGAGGGTATTGTAAATGGTCGAATCGCCACAGAGAAGCATGGCACAGAAGGTTTCGGCTACGACCCAATCTTCGTACCAGAAGGCTACGACAAGAGTTTTGCTGAGCTGGGTGAGGAAATCAAGAACGGCATCAGCCATAGAGCAAGAGCCGTGGCAAAATTGGCAGAGTATCTGAAAAAGAAATAAGATTCATTCTTGTTCAATACAGAATAGAATAACATTATAACAAAGAAAAGGCATCA
>OBAI01002804.1_pt1 | contig 10472 bp, 13 predicted proteins | sample 1517461 | NCBI WGS metagenome assembly OBAI01 (sample SAMN04571696, study PRJEB22368) | human gut metagenome | biome: human gut; material: stool | host: Homo sapiens | place: Luxembourg | collected 2012-06-29
GATACAGGATATGCTTACCACTGCTGATCAACTTAATCGTCTCATTTGCCCGTAAAAGGTGACAAATACGAAGTGATGGAGCAGATGGATTATGAAGAAATTGATTGTTTATGGTACTCAGTATGGTACGACAAAACGATACGCAGAGAAATTTTCCGAAATTATGGATACTCCATGTATAAGCTATGAAGAGGTAAAAGCACTGTCGAACTATGATGTAGTCATACATTTTGGCGGCTTGTATGCAGGAGGTGTCAAAGGCTTGAAGACAACCATCAAGGCGTTGCCGGAAAATACGAGGCTTATCATCGTTACCGTGGGTTTAGCAGATGTTAGCGATGAGGAAAATATAAATAATATAAGACGAGCCATACGCAGACAAGTGCCTGCCCGGTTAATGGACAATACAATGATTTTCCATTTGCGAGGTGGTATTGATTACAAGAAATTAAATTTCAAGCATAAAACTATGATGACGCTTTTATATAATAAAGCGAAAAAACTTCCGGAAGAAAAGAAAAACGCTGAAGTCAAAGCGATGATAGAAACCTTTAATTCAACGGTAGACTTTGTTGACTACCGTGCTCTGGATCAAATTGCAGAAGCGATAAAGTAAGGTAAGCCTAAATCGGATATTTTCAATAGCTTTTGATGGAGAAATGAAAAACAAGAAGAAATAAGAAGCCTAACGAGAGTAGCGCACAACGTATAAATATATAATCAGGTCATAGGAGTAGAATGGTAAAATTACTGTTCTACTTTTTCTTTTTCTCTTGACAACTGACTTGCCGTGTCATATACTGTATATATCAAAGTAATACAGTAAGATACAGAAGGCGGTGGGATTTTGGAGATTGTTGTAAGTAATAAAACAAGTCGGCCACTCTATGAACAGATTGCAACACAAATTAAGGCACAAATCATGAGCGGCGACCTTAAAGCTGGAGAAGCGCTTCCATCTATCCGTGCATTGGCTAAATCATTGCATATCAGCGTGCTGACTGTACAGAAAGCATACGATCTCCTTCAAACAGATGGATTTATAGAAACAACGGCGGGAAAGGGATGTTATGTTTCTGTACAAAATCAAGATTTCTATTTGGAAGAGCAGCAGAAAAAAATAGAGGAACATTTCAGTGAAGCAATCGAGATTGCCCGTACAAGCGGTATATCGCTTAATAAATTGGTTGATTTGCTGACACTACTGTATGAGGAGGAGTGACAATGAATAATGCGTTGACGATTTCAGGGCTTACCAAAACGTATAAGGACTTTGTTTTAGATAGTGTTTCTTTCGATGTTCCGGAGGGTTCCATCGTAGGGCTGATCGGCGAAAATGGTGCAGGAAAAAGTACGACAATTAACGCTGTTATGGGACTGATCAAGAAAGATGCAGGCCACATTTCCATCATGGGAAAGGAAGAACTGGATAACGATACCAAAGAACAGATTGGCGTTGTTTTTGATGGCAGCAATTACCCGGAAATTCTATCCCCTAAACGGCTCAACCGGGTCATGAAAAATATGTCGGACATCATGACATCCAGGACTATGATATCTGGCTGCTTTTCTTCCCATATCTTCAATGCGGTTTTGCCAGAAGTTGCCGTTAAAATATATTTATACCCTGCCCTTGAAAAAATGGATTGTAATGCGTCCAGCAGATCGGTTTCATCATCCACTATCAGAATCATTTTGTCGTACATAAAACACCTCCCTGTTCGCTTTGAGCTTATTATACTGCAAAAAGGCTCTTCTGGCTATTTTGCTCCGAAATCTCAGAGTAAATTCAGAGTTATCTCAGCATTATCTCAGACTTGATATGCTATTCTGAATTTGTTGAAAAGTTTTAATTGGAGGTTAATTGGGAGGTACATTATGGAGATGCAAAGTAATAAAGTAATAGGAATTATTGGTACGCCTAAATCGGTTGACCGATATATAGCGACAAATTTTCTTAACACAAATATAGACTATTTTATAATAGATATGAATAAAAAAATGGAGGAAACACAAAATGTGCTTCAGTGTATGCGTATCTGGTCAGAACAGTATGCTCAACAAAAATTCAATGAAGATGACTTAATAACGTTTTTATATATTGCTGGATTAGATGAAAGAATAGATACTCAAATTGCCAAACTTGCGATAGGTGAGAAAAAGAGACTACTTTTCTTAAAAGCGATGCTGGCGAACTGTTATTACTATATAATACATGGGTTGTTCGATGGTGTAGACAAAAAAGATATCGAGACTCTGACTCAAATGGTTATTGAATTGTCTACATACGCTACGATCATTTTGACTGCAGAAAATGACAATGGTTTCTCTATCTGTGATAAAATATTTATTTTATGCAATTAGATTAAAGAATATTATGGAACGGCTTTATGTTGAATAAGTACAAAATATCAGCTAATGCAAATATAAATAGGAGTAGGTGTTACTTTTCTATAGTATCTTCTTAATCAAATTGGAAAAGGAACGTGTAGAATGGAACAGATCGAAATCATCCTCCGAACCACGGATCCAACTGGAAAAGTGACGGAGCAGCTTCTGGCGAAATTCGATACAGAGAAACCAGCGACAGAGAGTGATGAGGTTCTTGAGTATTCCGGACTCTGTATTGACTCGCTCCGCCACCAGGCATCTTATCAGGGGCAAGAAATTTCTCTGACAGAGAATTACGAATTTCATACCCTGGCGTATCTTGCTAGTCAGCCAGGGAGAGTATATACGAAAGAACAGATCTACCAAGCAGTCTGGAAGGAGGAGCCGGTTGATGTGAGAAGTGCGGTATTCTGTATCATCGGAAATATCCGCCAAAAACTGCGGCAGGTTACAACGAAAGAATATATCCAGACCGTGTGGGGAGTCGGATACAAATTTGTGGATGTCCCAGGGGAGTGAGCCCCTGGGATGTTTCATTTTGGTAAGGTTATAAGAACGGCAAAAATAGAAAAAATTGCCGAATTGCTAAACGCTTCAGGTGTTTTGCTAGCTTCTGGTTGTCTGCTATACTTAGACCATCGAAAGCAAACAAAAAACATTTTAAAAGTTGAAAGGAGATATCTACTATGCCTGCTGAAAAATATGTTACCGAATTTGTAAAGGAAGCCGGATTCACCCCCATCCCTGACCGTGCGATTATCGTTACTTACGCTCCCACTAATATGAGTGAGCGGATTGCCAAATTCTTTTCTAATGAGTTTTTTGCCCTGCAAATGTGTCAGGACTCTTTGGTATTGCTTCCCTTTGGACGGATGTCCCTCATGCTGAAAAAAGATGTGGCACTGGAAATCCCCTACCATACGATCCGCAAAGTAGAGGTAAAGGAAGATATGCTCAACTGGCGTATCGAGCTGGACACAGATGAAGGAATGATTGTCCTGTCTGCCCAGCAGAAAGAACTGAGCTGAGCGAGTGGCGCCACTCCGGTACGCTGTCTGTAGGTATGAGCGGGCTCGGTTCCGGTATCACGGGTTCCGGTGCGCTGAAAGTCGCCAACTGGCACCGCTCCAATCTGGACGCTACCCTGGAAGCTCTGAAGGCTCTGCCCGTGCGGAGGGAGGAAATTGCGTGAGTCTGGAATTTCTCACTGCCCAAGGCTGGCAGGCGAAGCGGCATACCCTTACTACATTCCAGACCTACCTGTGGGGTACTTTATTTGCCCTTCCATTCATACTTCTGGCTGGAGGAATGTATCGGATGTTCCTGTTTGACCGGGCGGTTCTGTTGGATCACACTGGCCTGATCCTGCTGGCTGTTATTATAGTCAGTGTACCGTTACACGAAGCCCTCCATGGTTTTGGATGGAAACTGGCAGGACGGCTGCAAAAAGGTGATGTGACGTTTTTTGTTCATAATGGCATTCCTATGTGTGCCTGCCGGACGGTCCTTCCAACCAAAGCCTATCTTACAGGTACGCTTCTTCCATTCTTTATCCTGGGTGGCGGCAGCTTTATATTCCTGCTTTTCTGCCCCGGCACAATATCGGTACTGACAGCACTTGTAAACCTGATGTTGCCAGGCGCAGATCTTGCCATTTCCTGGCTTGTACTGCGCAGCGAAGCTGCGCTGATCGCAGACAACCCAGATGGAGCCGGATTTATCGGGCTTGTAAAGAACCAAGAATATCTATAAAAGGTTATTAGAAAATGCCCCGGTCTGTCTCAGTGAATGAGAAGATCGGGGCACTGATTTTAAAGCTGTTCTTTCCAATTCCGTCGGCTATACAAAATCCGTCGAACTTCCATAATGTTTCCAATCACCACATAGAAAACGGTGAAGTTCCGCACCTGGATGCGATAATATGGATATTGACGTTCTCGTGCCGAGTGAAAAGGCTCGAAGGATTCTGCACAGGGAAGCCTTTCTAAAATGGCTGTTTCCACATCGTCCACCAGTCGTTCTGCTGCAGCGGGATTTCTCAGCCGATAGGTAATGTAGTCTACGATTTCATTGAGGTCATCTTCAAATAGAGGGAGAAACCGCAGGTCATAATGCTTTTCGTTCACGGATGCGCCTCCTCACCCGACCAAAAACCTCGTCGGCAGAATAGCGTGTGTCAGAGAGGTCAGCGGCGCGGTCCGCTTCATCCAACGCCAGCTCCACATCATTCGTCAGTTCTTCGTATTGCTCCAGACTGAGCAGAACCATAGAACCGTAACCGTTTTTGGTAAGAAAAACCGGTTCGCCTTTGGACAGGACATCCTCTTCAACTTCAGAAAAGCGGTTACGCAGATCTGAAACAGGCCGAATATTCAGCATAGTATCGCCTCCTTTATGGCGTTATTTTATCATAATTTTATCACAAAAGCAAGAAACTTATTCGTTGTCTGCGATTCCTTTATCTTAAAGTGTAGCAGGAAGAATACTTATTTGGTATATTTAAGGTGTCAACAGATTAACATTCGTAGTAATAATGGAAATGTTAATTTGTGTTGCTTGTGGCAACGGTGCTTTTGATATTTAATAGTTGTATCAAAACAAAGGAGGCACAGGTTATGCTGAATGAAAATATTAAAAATCTACGAAAAGCAAAAGGATTATCGCAAGAAGAACTTGCCATAAAGCTGAATGTAGTAAGGCAGACGGTATCGAAATGGGAAAAAGGAGTTTCCCATAGTTAAAGATACCACACCCAATATCACAAACTCACGCTTAAACAATATTCCTTAGTCAACCACATACAATAGCAAATACAAAAAAGCTGGAAGCAGACTTGATTTTGCTTCCAGCTTTTCTATATTATTTAGTTTTGATGCAGTCGTTCTATTATACTTGTTTTTGCGATCTTTCGATATATGATTGCCGGAATAATAACCGTTAACGCAATCAAAAATGGATAGATAACAAACATAGGGAAAATAACAAATTTATAAGTGAAAAACCAAATGCTATTTGAAATTGCTCTTACAATGATAACCGATACCAGAGAACCAAATACGATTGACGCAACAACTGTTCCCGCAGCATAGTATAAGCCTTCAAATGATAGCATTTTCTTTAGCTGCTTTCCTGTCATACCAATACTTTGAAGCATAGCAAGTTCTTTTCTGCGTGTAATAATACTGGTAAGAACAGAGTTTACAAAATTTGTAACCCCTATTAAGCCAATGATAATGCTTAACGCTCCCCCTATGGTAATAATCAGAGAAGTTAAATCATTAAAGGAATTGATATATGTTTGTTTAGAGTCGTAATTCATACTCGGCTCAATATCCTCAACATAGCTGCTTAAAAATTCCTCCATATCAGCTTCCATACCGTCAACTGCATTGAATGGAAAACTCACCAAATGAGGTTGATCGCAAAGAAGTAAAAAAACCTCTGTCGGCATATAAAATTTTGCAAATCCGGTACTTCTTATCGTATCGGTGTTTTCATTGATTAGCACCTTTGCCATAACCTTGCAGTCAAAACTATTATCTATACTACTGGAAAGTCCGTCCATTTGCACATGATTAAAGTGAAGTGTATCTCCAACATGAATATTAGGGTCATCAATAATGTTTCCATTGTCATCTGCGGTCAGAGCATACAGTACATAGTTCCCGGATTTTAATGCTTCCCAATCAATCGTTCCCTCTATAACATCCATTGAGTTCAGTAAAAAATCATCTGCTCCATATAATTGAACCAAAGGATTTCCCTCAGCGTCTTTGTTGTAATTTGAGGTAACTCCATTCTCGACAGAAAATGTTTCTTCCAAAATCTTTGTGGTATATAACTCGCCACCCTCATCAAATGCCGGATTTTGCTTAACTGCTTCAATAAAAGAAGTAGAAAGGTCATTTTTGCTGTCGCTATTCCCAAACTTAAAATTGAAGTAATCCGCAGTAGAAATGATGAAATCCTTGTTTACAAATTTTTCTACATATTTTTCCACATCAAAGCCGTTTGCAAGTGTAAATACCGTATTAAACAATACCAAACTCAAAGTCATAGAAATAATAACCAAAATTGTACGTTTCTTGTTCCGACCAAGATTTGATAATGCCATTCGATGAATTTTGGCTCCATGTATAGACTTTTTATCAGCCGTCTTTTTGCCTTGAAATGCTGCTGTGTCATTTTCAGTATAGCGGATTGCTTCAATAGGCGATACTGAACCCGCTATTTTGGCAGGCTTATTTACACTAATAATCACTGTAACAAGTGCAAATAAGGCAGCTCCGATAAAAATAATTGGATTGGCAGTTACTTTTACTCCTGCGTCCGAAGCATAAACTGTGCCGTTCATTAAAAATGGTACTAATGCTCGTCCAACAAAGAAACCAATTAGCAAGCCGAATGGAATACCGATAAAGGAAAGTAACATAGCCTGTTTGCTGATAAGTTTCTTTATTTGTCGTTTTGTTGTGCCTAAAGTTTTAAGCTGTCCGTAGGATTGAATATCTTGAATGACAGAGATTTGGAAAATATTATATATAATCAAATACCCTGTTATCATAATTAAAAGTATGCCAACAACTCCCGAAATCAATAAAGCTGGATTTTCTAAAAAGTTACTGCCTTGATATGCAGGACTAACACGAGCGATTACATAATTGTCATCTGATGGACTTCCGCCCATAGTATCACAAGTATAGCCCGTTTCAGCAAGAAGCTGATGTAATTTTGATTCGATAGCTCCGTTTCCATGAAACATAACATAAGCGGCGACTACGCCGGAATAGTCATTATCTTCGGGATAGGTGTATGTTAAAAGTTCAGAATTATTGTCAACAAAGGCTTTAGAAACAATAAGTCGTCCAATATTACTTAGGCTGTCTGTTTCCCAAAATCCGCATAGTACAAAATTCTTTGAATATGAAATCCCTTTAATTTGATAGTCCAAAGTTACGGTTGCTCCGATTTCAGCAGGAATACCAAGTGCGTCCAGCGTTTTGGTATCAGCCATAATTTCATTCTCTGCTTCAGGACGGTGTCCCGTTGTTGGCTCATACCGTGCAAACTTCAAAGCAGTATCGTCCATAAACCACATATCAGCACGCCATTTTTCCAGTCCGGGATTATTGATATGATAAGACACTGCCTTTGTATAGGCAATCTGTTCAATCATCTCATTGCCTTTTATATTATCAAAAACCTCATCGCTTATATAATTCAAAACCGCTTGACCGTCGCCACCTTGTTTTCTGATATTTTGGTCGTGAACGGTATCTATCAAACCAGAGCCTAATGTAAAAATGGTTGTAAAGAGTATAGTAGTTAGAGCGATTGCAATAATTGCAATGATATTTCTACTCTTTCCTGCTTTGAAGTAACGGTTGGATAATTTTTTGATAACAGGGCGATTGCTATTTCCAAATAAAATATCATTCATAGTTTTTGCCCCCTTATTCTACAATTTTCCCGTCCTCAATGCGGACAATACGGTCTGCAAGCTGGGCGATCTCGCTATTGTGGGTAATCATCACAATCGTTTGATGAAATTTCTGGCTTGTTACTTTCAACAGTCCCAATACATCGCTGCTTGTTTTACTGTCAAGGTTGCCCGTTGGTTCATCGGCTAATATAATGGCAGGCTTTGAGACAAGGGCGCGAGCAATCGCTACACGCTGTTGCTGACCGCCGGATAAGTTGTTCGGCATATTTTGCAGCTTATCGCCGAGTGCCAGCATTTGCACAACTTCGTCCATGAAATTTTTATCTACTGTATCGCCATCCAATTCTACGGGCAAAACAATGTTTTCATATACATTGAGAACGGGAACAAGGTTATAGTTCTGGAAAATAAAACCGATATTGCGTCTGCGGAAAATCGTAAGCTGTTCATCGTTCAGCCCTGACAAATCTTTTCCTTTGACCTTTACATTACCGGAAGTGGGAACATCCAAGCCCCCCATCATATTGAGCAATGTGGATTTTCCGCTGCCGGAAGTTCCCACAATGGCAACAAATTCTCCCTGTTCGACAGTGAGAGTTACACCATCCAGAGCTTTTGTGATATTCGGCTCGGTGCCATAGTATTTTTTCAAGTTTTTTGTTTCTAAAATGCTCATAGAGAACACCATCCTTTCTTGTGATGGCTTCATTATAAAGGGCAATCCTCACAGAAATGTCACAGCCGACATAATAAATTGCCCTAAAATGTCACAATCCTGTGACATTTCAAAAAAACAGGTTATTCATGGGGAAGAAAAACGGAGAATGTTGAGCCTGTTCCTACTTGAGAAGTTACTTGTATATAACCGTTCTGTAAGCTAATAATTTCCCTTGCGAGATACAGCCCAATGCCGATTCCCTCTATATCGTGGACATTTTCTTCCCGATAAAAACGCCTAAAAATTGCTCCTTGCTGGTTTTCGGGAATACCTTTGCCGGTATCGGTAATGCTGACTTTCAGGTGCATTTCCCAGCTTTCAACGCAAACACGAATAGAACCGTACTCCGGCGTGTACTTAACTGCATTATCCAATATGTTAAATAAGGCTTCTGCTGTCCATTTGCGGTCATGGGAAACAACCAATGTTTCCGGGCAGTTTACTTCAACTTGTATGTGCTTCCTTTCAGCGTTCAGAAAGATACCACCCAGAGCCATAGCAAGAGTATCATAGATGGGCTGCTGTTTCTTTTCAAGTGAGATAACACCCGTTTCAAGCCGGGATGTTTTTATCATAGCCTGCATTAAGAAATCCAGTTTATCAAGCTGTGTGCCACTGGCAAGCAGAAATTCCCGCTGTTTATCCGATGGCACTTCTTGTTCTAATAAGGTGGCATTTACCATTTTTAAGTTTGCTATCGGTGTCTTTACCTGATGAGAAATATCGGAAATCAATTCCTGTAAGTCAGCTCGTTCACTGGCAACGCTGTTTTTGCTTTCCTGCATAACCTCATAAAGACGCACCAGCCGATGATTGATTTTGTAAAATAGGTTTTCTTCTTCGGCAACCTGTGATATATCTATTTTTCCATTCATCATTTCGTCTAAGGTGCAGCAAAGCATTTCAGAAAACAAAGTCAGCTTTCGCCGTATCAGTATCACAAAAACAGTAACACAAAGCAGAAAAAGCAGACAGAACGCCATGCTACAAAATACCACAGACATTTCTTTTGTCAGGATATATAGAACCGAAAACATGATCACGGATAAAAGTAAAATGGTAGTTGCCAGTATTATGCAGACTTTATTTAAGGAGAGTTTTTTTGAAATCATTTTTGCGCTCCTCCAATCCACATATAGCCCATACCGTAAACGGTTTTGATGTAGGAATGCCGGTTCGTTTCAATTTTACTGCGGATGCGGCTGATCGTTGTGGTAAGTGCGTGTTCATCCACATAATTTTCATCTGCATCCCACAGCTTTTCAAGCAATACCTGCCGGGTCAGGACAGTTTGAGAATTTCTTGTCAGCACTTTTAGTAAACGATATTCCAATGATGTAAGGGTAATCGGCTGTCCTGCAAGACACGCTGATAATTCGGAAAAATTGATATACAAATTCCCATCATCGTAGAAATCTCCGCCGGATTGTGCTGAAATGCGGTTCAGTAAAGCAGATACTTTCTTTTGGAACACGCTGATAGGAAAGGGCTTTGTTACATAATCATCTGCGCCCAATTCAAATCCTTTCAGCATATCGCTTTCCATATCATTTGCGGTTAGAAAAATCACGGCGGTATCGGGACGTCGTTCTTTTACCTCGCGGCATATATCAAATCCGTTCCCATCCGGCAGATTGACATCCAAAACGATTAAATCATAGTCCTGTTTTTCAAGAAATCTTATGGCAACAGCCTTTGACATAGCCCCATCCACGGAATATCCGACAGCCGACAGATTATAGCTTAATGTCTTATTCAAAAGCTGGTCATCTTCAACAACCAGTATTCGCATAGTATCACATCCTTTTTCTTTTTATAGTATCAGCAAAATGTCACAGAAACCTCACAACGAGAAAAAAATTTAATATTCTGTCAGTTCCACAATTACATTACTCTGCTGATACAGCCAGTCCGTAAATT
>OBAI01002816.1_pt1 | contig 10438 bp, 10 predicted proteins | sample 1517461 | NCBI WGS metagenome assembly OBAI01 (sample SAMN04571696, study PRJEB22368) | human gut metagenome | biome: human gut; material: stool | host: Homo sapiens | place: Luxembourg | collected 2012-06-29
CCTGATCGGTGTTGCCGCACTTCGGGCAGCGCCAAATGAGCTTGCCGCCGTCCTCGACGATCTCGATCTCGCCGTCCCAGCCGCAGACCTGACAGTAGTCGGACTTGGTGTTCAGCTCGGCGTAGATGATGTTGTCGTAAATGAACTTCATCACCTGCAGCACGGCCTCAAGGTTGTTCTGCATATTGGGGACCTCGACGTAGCTGATCGCGCCGCCGGGCGAGAGGTGCTGGAACTGCGCCTCGAACTTGAGCTTGGTGAAGGCGTCGATCGGCTCGGTGACATGGACATGGTAGCTGTTGGTGATATAGCCCTTGTCGGTCACGCCCTCGATGATGCCGAAGCGCTTTTGCAGGCACTTGGCAAACTTGTAGGTCGTGGACTCCAGCGGCGTGCCGTAGAGGGAATAGTCGATGTTCTCGGCAGTCTTCCACTCCTTGCACTTGTCGTTCATCTTCTGCATGATGGACAGGGCGAACGGCGTGGCGGCGGGGTCGGTATGGCTCTTGCCGGTCATGTACTTCACGCACTCATAGAGTCCGGCGTAGCCGAGGGAGATGGTGGAGTAGCCGTCGTAGAGCAGGCGGTCGATGGGCTCGCCCTTCTTGAGGCGGGCGCAGGCACCGTACTGCCAGAGGATGGGCGCGGCGTCGGAGAGCGTACCGCGCAGGCGGTCGTGGCGGCAGCGCAGCGCACGGTGACACAGCTCGAGCCGGTCTTCAAAAATATCCCAGAATTTTTCGATGTTGCCGCCGGAGGACAGCGCGACATCGGGCAGATTGATGGTCACGACGCCCTGATTGAAGCGGCCGTAATACTTGTGCTTGCCCGGCTCGTAGTTGCCGGCGTTGGCGATGTTGCCCACGCCCGCGTCGGTGAAGCGGTCGGGCGTGAGGAAGCTGCGGCAGCCCATGCAGGGATACACGTCGCCCTTGAGCTCGAGCATTTTCTTTTCGCTGATGTAATCGGGCACCATACGGCGCGCCGTGCATTTTGCGGCAAGCTTTGTGAGATAATAGTAGGGCGAATCCTCGTGGATGTTGTCCTCCTCGAGCGTGTAGATGAGCTTGGGGAACGCGGGCGTGACCCACACGCCCTGCTCGTTCTTCACACCCTCGTAGCGCTGGAGCAGCATCTCCTCGATGATGAGCGCGAGATCGCGCTTCTCCTGCTCGCTGCGCGCCTCGTTGAGGTACATGAATACGGTGATGAAGGGGGCCTGTCCGTTCGTGGTCAGGAGCGTAACGACCTGATACTGGATCGTCTGCACGCCGCGGCGGATCTCCTCGCGCAGGCGCTTTTCCACGATGCGGGCGATCTTCGTCTCATCCTGCGCGACGCCAAGCTCCTCGATCTCGGCAAGCACCTGCTTGCGGATCTTCTGACGCGAAACGTCCACAAAGGGCGCGAGGTGCGTGAGCGAGATGCTCTGCCCGCCGTACTGGTTGCTCGCCACCTGCGCGACGATCTGCGTGGCAATGTTGCAGGCGGTGGCGAAGGAATGCGGACGCTCGATGAGCGTTCCGGTGATGACGGTGCCGTTCTGCAGCATATCCTCGAGGTTCACGAGGTCGCAGTTGTGCATGTGCTGGGCATAGTAATCCGTGTCGTGGAAGTGGATGATGCCCTCCTCATGTGCCTTGACGATGTCCTCGGGCAGGAGGATGCGGTTGGTCAGGTCGCGGCTGACCTCGCCCGCCATGTAGTCGCGCTGCGTGGAGTTGACGACGGGGTTCTTGTTGCTGTTCTCCTGCTTGGCCTCCTCGTTGTTGCACTCGATGAGGGTGAGGATCTTGTCGTCCGTCGTGTTGCTCTTGCGCACGAGCGAGCGGGTGTAGCGGTAGGTGATGTAGCGCTTGGCGACCTCAAACGCGCCGTGCGCCATGATCTGATGCTCGACGAAGTCCTGGATCTCCTCGACCGTGGGGGCGCGGCCCAGACCCTGACAGGCCAGCTCCACGCTTTCGGCGATGCGCTGGATCTGGACCGGCGTCATGCGCGCGTCCTCCTCTGTGGCGGCGTTTGCCTTGGTGACGGCGGCGATGATCTTGACGATGTCGAACTCGACCTCCGCGCCGTTTCTTTTGATGACCTTCATGGCTGGCAGCTCTCCCTTACTCTAAAATATCCGATAAAATCTATCCTACAACACAATATCTTGTGGCAGTTGACCGTCTGCATTTCAAATTATGGCATACTCTCGCGCACAATGCAAGAGGTTTTTGAAATTTTCTCACAATATCTTGTGGTAGCCGAAAACAAGTATAGACTAAATGTGGTGGAATTGCCGTAGCTTTTGCAACAAAGCCGATAAATCGCGGCACTTTTTTCCCGTTTTTCCGCCGCACAGAAAATTTACCTTGCAAAAAGCGAACACTTCTGGTATTATACCAGTCTGTGGGTCTTTGCTTGAGCCCGCAAGAACGAAAGAAGCCTTTCGGAGGTCATGATAGATGGCAGCAAAAAAGAACGATCCCAGGCGTGAGGCGCGCATCGCCAAGAATAACCGCAACCTGAACAGCGCCCTGACGCTCTTCACCGCCGGTTTCATTGCAGAGTTTTACCTTCTGCTCATCAACCAATACTTTGTCAAGGGCTCCGTCGATCAGGTCGTTGCGATCGCAGGTTATCTTGAGGTCATGGCCATTGTCGGCGCGGCCGCGTTCGGCGCGGGCGTTGTGCTCACGGTCATGCGTCGGAAATGGACGCGCTTTGCCGCGGCCGGCAAGTGGCTGCTGGGTCTCGGCCTGTTCTTTGGCGTGTCCTCTCTCCTGATGCGCAGGGTCTACCCGATGGGAACGACGGTCATGTGCATTCTCGTGCCCGTGCTGATGCTGCTGGCGGTTGTGTTCCTGCTCTATCAGCACGAGTTCGCCGTGCAGACCATCGCCCTGACGCTGGCGATCGCCTCCGCTGTTCTGCTCAATCACGGCAGCTCCTCCATGCCCGCTCTGGTGACCGCCTTCTGCTGGGCCGCTATGGTGCTCGTTGCCGCTCTGCTCGTGCTGACCGTGATGCTGCAGAAGCATGAGGGTTCCTACAAGGGGACTGTCATTTTCCCCGCCAAGACCAATTACGCGCTCACCTGCGCGGTGCTGGTGTTGAGCATCGCCGCCATCGCGGTGTCGCTGTTCGCGGGCCTCGCGTACTATGTGATCTGGGGCGCGGCGGTGCTGCTGTTCGTGCTGGCCGTGTTGTACACGGTATAGATGCTGTAAAAACCGAACACAGAGGAGGGACGCGCGGGCGTCCCTCTTTCTTTTTCCTCCGCTTGCATTGCCGCGGGGGATTTGCTATAATCATATCACTGTTTTTCCAATTCATTTCGTGAGGTGTTTTTTATGCATGAGCTTGAACGTCAATATCATATCCACTGCGCACAGGGCGAGGTGGGCCGCTATGTGATCCTGCCCGGTGACCCGGGCCGCTGCCCGTCCATCGCCGCGCTGTTCGATAATCCCGTCAAGGTCGCGCAGAACCGCGAGTACACCACCTACACCGGCACGCTGCTCGGCGAAAAGGTCTCGGTCTGCTCCACCGGCATCGGCGGCCCCAGCGCGTCCATCGCGATGGAGGAGCTGCATCAGCTCGGCGCGGATACCTTCATCCGCACCGGCACCTGCGGCGGCATCGACATCAACGTGAAGTCCGGCGACGTGGTCGTCGCCACCGGCGCGATCCGCTACGAGCACACCTCGCTGGAGTACGCGCCCATCGAGTACCCCGCCGTGGCGAACTTCGACGTGACGCTCGCGCTGCGTCAGGCGTCGGAGAACCTCGGCTACCGCACGCACACCGGTGTCGTGCAGTGCAAGGACAGTTTCTACGGGCAGCACAGCCCCGAGAAGAGCCCCGTCTACTATGAGCTTCTGCAGAAGTGGGAGAGCTGGAAGCGTCTCGGCGTCAAGGCCAGCGAGATGGAGTCTGCCGCGCTCTTCGTCGTGGCCGACGCGCTTGGCTGCCGCTGCGGCTCGTGCTTCCATGTGGTCTGGAATCAGGAGCGCGAGAAGGCCGGTCTCGATCAGGACATGAGCGAGGACACCAGCTCCTCCGTCAAGGTCGCGGTCGAGGCGCTCAAGCTCATCATTTGCCGCGACCACGAGCTCGCGGCGCTGCCGAACCATGAGCAGAAGCTGCTGGACAAGTAAAACCGCTTTCCGGAGGACTGTACCATGAGCAAAAAAGTCATCGGCATCCTCGGCGGCATGGGGCCTCTGGCGACCGCCGACCTCTTTCAGAAGATCACGCTGCACACCGTCGCCGCGTGCGACCAGGCGCATCCGCGCGTGTGCATCGACTCGAACACGGACATTGCCGACCGCACGGCGGCGCTGCTCCACGGCGGCGAGGACCCCGTGCCGGAGATGATCAAGAGCGCGAAGCGGCTCGAGAGCATCGGCGCGGATTTTCTCATCATGCCCTGCAACACCGCACACAACTACTATGAGCAGGTCTGCGAGGCCGTGACCATTCCCGTGCTGCACATGATCGCGCTCACGCGCGACGCGCTGAAGGCGCGCGGCGTGAAGTGTGCGGGCCTGCTCGCGACCGACGGCACGGTGCAGACCGGCATCTATCAGCGCACCTTTGAGCAAAGCGGCGTTGCATTGCTCACACCGGACAGCGCCGCCGATCAGGCCGCGGTGATGGACGTCATCTACAACGGTGTCAAGGCCGGCGACCTGACGCACGACGTCGCCGCGTTCCGCGCGGCCTGCGAGCATCTGCTCGCGCGCGGCGCCGAGGTGCTGATCCTCGGCTGCACGGAGCTGCCGCCCGCGTTCGAGCTTTACCATCTCGACTATCCAAACGTTGACCCCACGCTGGAGCTGGCGCTCGGCGCCATCCGCGCGGCAGGCTGCGAGACCAAATAAATGTTCAGGACCCCGCTGCGCGGTCTGCGCCGCCGTACCGGCTGTCCCTTCGCTGTGCGGCCGGAAGGAGATGTTTTTTCATGGATGAGAGAAAGCTGCTGATCGCGGACGATTCCGAGCTGAACCGCGCGATCCTTGTGAGCGTGTTGGAGAAGAACTTCGATATTCTCGAGGCCGCCGACGGCAAGGAGGCCATCGCCACGCTCGCGGCGCACGAGGGCAATATCGCCGCGCTGCTGCTGGATGTTGTGATGCCCGAGGCGGACGGCTTCGAGGTGTTGGAGGAAATGAACCGCCGCGGGTGGATCGACGAGATCCCCACCATCATGATCTCCGTGGAAACGGGCGGCAGCTACATCGACCGCGCCTTTCAGCTCGGCGCGGCGGACTATGTCAGCCCTCCCTTCGTGCCCAATATGATCCGCCGCCGCGTCATCAACGCCATCCTGCTCCACACCAAGACGCGGAAGCTGACGGGACTCATCGCCGACCACTTCTACCGCCGCGAGCGGAACACCGACATTCTTGCCGCCATTCTCGGCTACGCGGTGGAGGCACGCAGCGGCGAGAGAGGCACGCACATGACAAATGTCAGCCGCATCACGGGACTGCTGCTGCACCGCCTGCTGGAACGGACGGACCGCTGCCCCATCGGGCCGGAGGATATCGAGACCGTCTGCATCGCCTCGAGCCTGCACGATATCGGCAAGCTCCTCATCCCCGAGGGCATCCTGACCAAGCCCACCGCGCTCACGCCGGGTGAGTTCGACATCGTCAAGCAGCACACGCGGCTGGGCGCGAAGATCATCTCCGACCTGCCGATCTATCAGAATGAAACGATCATCAAATACGCTCTTGAGATCTGCCGCTGGCACCACGAGCGCTGGAACGGCGAGGGCTATCCTGACGGCCTCAAGGGCGAGGATATCCCCATCGCCGCGCAGGTCGTCTCTCTTGCCGACGCTTACGACGCGCTGACGAGCAAGCGCTGCTACAAGGAGGCGCTTTCCCACGAGAAATCGCTCGAAATGATCCGCGGCGGCGAATGCGGCAACTTCAACCCGCTGCTGCTGGAATGCCTGAATGACATTGCCGACACCCTCAAGCACAGCGCAGGGGCCGAGGCCGCCGCGGAGCCGCCTGCGTACCGTTGGGCGAAGGAGCTCATCTGGAAGCCGGACGGCAGTCGGCAGGAGCTCTCCTCTGCGCGCATGACGAAGCAGGTGGAGCAGGAGCTGTCCAAGCGGCGCTTTTTCAGCGACCTGACGGAGGAGTTCTGGTTTGAATTTACCCGCCATCCGGACGCGGTCGCTCTCTCTGCCGGCGCGGCCCGCCGCACCGGTCTGCCGCGCGTCATCGTCGGCCCGCTCAGCTGTACGCAGCTCTGCTCGGTCGTGAGCGCAGACACGATCCAAGCCATGCGGAACCGCCTGCTCTGCGCCGCCTCCGACGAGACCTATTTGGAGTTTGAGACTGAGCTGACGCTCGACGGCCATCCCAGTCTCTGCCAGATCGCCATACAGATCACCTGGGCCTCGGACGAGCCGGGCCGCTTCAGCAGCCTTTTCGGCCGGGTGCTGGACATTGGCGAGCGCTGCCGCCGGCTGGAGGATTACCGGCAGGCCTTTGCCGCCCCTGTGCTTCATCCGGCGCTCCTGCCGGTCACAGTGGGCGCGGACCATGTGCTGCGCATCACGGGCGAACAAGTCATCGGCGTGCTGGAGAGCTGCCGCAGTATGTTCGGCACCGTCCGCCTTGTGGACCCGGAGATCTGTATGCAGCTCACCGACACCTCAGACGGCGCGGTCGTGGAAAAAAGTGAGCACTGCTATGCCATCTGGAACAAGACGCAGCGCTGCGAGCACTGCATCTCGCAGGAGGTCATCCGCACCCGCCGTGCCCAGACAAAGGTCGAGGCCGTGGGCGACAAGGTGTTCTACGTCCACGCCGTATGCGTTGAGGTGGACGGAACGCCCTACGCACTCGAGCTGGTCAGCCCCATCCGCATGGAAGACCTGCGCGGCGACGAGGACGCGAGCGTGCTCAATCAGCTGCTTCTGCGCAACCGGCAGGTCTACATCGACTCGGCCACCCATGTTTACAACCGCCGTTACTTCGACGACCGCCTGCGCGATCTGGACGGTGAGTTCACGCTCGCCATGCTCGACCTGGACCATTTCAAGCACATCAACGACACCTATGGCCATCTCGCCGGCGACGCCGCGCTTTCCCGCGCGGCACAGGCCATCCGCTCCGCGATCCGCACCGGCGACGAGCTGGTCCGCTACGGCGGCGACGAGTTCCTCCTGCTCTTCCACGATATGCCGCGGAACGCGCTGAAAAAGAAGCTGGAAAGCATCCGCGCCGCGGTGGAAAGCCTTGAATTTCCGGAATACCCCGGCCTGCGCATCACCGTGAGCATCGGCTGTGCACACGCCGTCGGTCCGCTCGCCGACACCGTTCAAAAGGCGGACCAGGCACTCTACCATGCCAAGGCTGCCAAAAACCGTACTGTGCTCTACAAGGAGGACCTCCAATGACCATCCGCGAATTTTACACGCTCGTCGGCGGCAGCTATGACGACATGTCTGAGCGCTTCCCGAGCGACGCGCTCATTCTGCGCTTTCTGACCATGCTCCCGCAGGACGGGAGCATGGAGCTGCTTGCCCGCTCGGTGGACGCCGCGGACGCGAAAACCGCGTTTCGCGCGGTCCACACGCTCAAGGGCGTCGCGCTCAATCTGGGCTTGACCGCGCTCGCGGGCGTCTGCTCCGAGATGACCGAAGCGCTGCGCGGCAGCGATACGCTGCCCGCCTCCGCGCCCGCGCTCTTCGAGGCCGTGCAGCGCGAATATGACAAAGTGACCGGCGCGCTCGTGCAGCTCACCGCATGAGCGGCACGGAACGGCCCGCCCGCATCGAGCTGATGGACGCTCTGCGCGGCCTTGCCGTGTGTCTGATGGTGCTCCATCACTTTCTCTATGACCTGTGCGCGTTTCTCGGCGCGCCGTGGTGGCTGTTCACCAACCCGGTGTTCGACGTGCTGCACTACTTCTTTGCGGGGCTGTTCATCTTCCTCTCCGGCATCAGCTCGGATTTCTCGCGCAGCAACCTCAAGCGCGGCGCAAAGGCGATGGCACTCGCCCTCGGCATCACGCTCGTGACCTATTTTATGAACATGACCATCGTGTTCGGCGTGCTGCATCTGCTTGCAAGCTGTATGCTGCTCTTCGGCCTGACACGCGGATTCTGGGAGGCGCTGCCCGCGTGGGTGCTGCCGGTCCTCTGTCTCGCGCTCATCTTCCTCACCGCGCCCTGCGCGGACGGCGTGACCACGCAGACGCCGCAGCTGTGGCTCTTCGGCTTCACCACGCCCGACTTCGCCTCGGCGGACTATTTCCCGCTGCTGCCGTGGTTCTTCGTGTTCCTGCTCGGCACCTGGGCAGGGCGCTATGTCAAGGCGGGCCGCCTGCCGCAGTGGTTCTACACGGCCAAAGCGCCGCGTCTCGCCCTCGTCGGGCGTCACGCGCTGCTCCTTTACGTTCTGCACCAGCCCTTGCTCTACGCGCTCACCATGCTGCTCCGGCTCATTTTTATCCGATAGGAGGTCCGCGATGTACTACGGAGAGATCAAAAACTGCGACATTGCCAACGGCGAGGGCGTCCGCGTGACGCTTTTCGTCTCCGGCTGCACCAACCGCTGCAAAAACTGCTTTCAGCCGCAGACCTGGGCGTTTGACTACGGTCAGCCCTTTACCGCCGAAACGGAGGAGGCTCTGCTGCAAATGCTCGCGCCCGCCTATATCAACGGTCTCACGCTTCTTGGCGGCGAACCGTTCGAACCCGAAAATCAACGCGGGCTGCTGCCTTTTCTGCGTCTTGTCCGCGAAAGATTGCCGGGCAAGACCATCTGGGCTTTCACCGGCTTCACCTGGGAGCAGCTGCACACCGACGGCGCCCATCCCCGCTGCGAGGTCACGGACGAGCTGCTCTCGCTCGTTGACGTGCTCGTGGACGGGCGCTTTGTGGAGGAGCTGCACGACATCTCGCTCCGCTTCCGCGGCTCGAGCAACCAACGCATCATCGACGTGCCGCGCACGCTGTCGAGCGGCGGCATCACACTCTGGGAGGATCAATAAACCATGGCTCAAGTCAAGATCAAGAAGTTAGACCCCAACGCGACCATTCCCACCAGCGGCTCCGCGTTTGCCGCCGGTTATGACCTCTACGCCTGCCTGAGCGGCGACGGCGAGGTGACCATCCCCGCGCACCACACCGTTATGGTGCCGACCGGCATTGCCGTGGCGCTGCCCGAGGGCACCTTCGGCGGCGTGTTTGCCCGCAGCGGACTGGCGAGCCGCGAGGGGCTGCGTCCCGCAAACTGCGTCGGCGTTGTGGACAGCGACTACCGCGGCGAGTGCTTTATCGCCCTCCACAACGACACGGAGGAGCCGCGCACCGTCCGCACGGGCGAGCGCATCGCGCAGCTCGTCCTGCTGCCCTATCTGCCCATCGAATTCGACGAGGTCACCGATCTGCCCGAGACCGCGCGCGGCGAGGGCGGATTTGGCTCCACAGGCAGGTGAGCGCGTATGAACACAATGAACAGGGTCGCGCTCGTCACCGGCTCCTCGCGCGGCATCGGACGCGCCGTCGCCGCGCAGCTTGCCCGTGAGGGCTATGCCGTCGGCATCAACTATTACGAGCGGCGGGATAAGGCCGAAGAGCTTGTCGCGCAGCTTGAACGGGAGGGCTGCCGCGCGCTCGCCGTGCAGGCAGACGTTTCGAAGCGTGATGAGGTCAACGCGATGGTCAAAAGAGTCGAGGAGGCTTTCGGCCCGATTTCCGTGCTGGTCAATAATGCGGGCGTCGCCGGTCAGGCGCTCTTTCAGGATGTGACCGACGCGCTGTGGGAGCGCTACTTCGCCGTCAATCTCAACGGCGCGCGCAACACCATTCAGGCCGTTCTGCCGCATATGCTGCACGAAAAGGCCGGCGTGATCGTCAACATTTCCTCCATCTGGGGCCAGCACGGCGCGAGCTGCGAGGTGACCTATTCCTGCACGAAGCACGCGCTCATTGGTCTCACGCGCTCACTCGCGATGGAGCTTGCTCCCAGCGGCATCCGCGTCAACTGCGTCGCCCCCGGCGTGATCGACACCGACATGGTGCAGGTGCTCGGGCCGGAGGTGCTGCATGACCTCGCCGAGCAGACGCCCCTCGGGCGTCTGGGCACGCCGCAGGACATCGCCAACGCGGTAGCGTTCCTCGCCTCGGAAAAGGCATCCTTCATCACCGGGCAGGTACTGACCGTGGACGGTGCGTTTGTCGGATAACCTCAACGAATGAAAGCAAGGGAAGCGAAGCCATTTCATGGCTTCCCTTCCCTTTTTCCCTCTCTGCCGCAAAAAAAGCGACGGTCTAAAGACCGTCGCTTCAGCTCGTCGAAAAAGTCCGGCTGGAGCTGGGCTTTTTCTGATAGATATGGTAGAATGGGCAAGGGTGATGAAAAGATGCTGGAACGCGGGAAAATGGATCGAGATCTGGTAGAGTTCGTAGTCATAG
>OBAI01002831.1_pt1 | contig 10397 bp, 10 predicted proteins | sample 1517461 | NCBI WGS metagenome assembly OBAI01 (sample SAMN04571696, study PRJEB22368) | human gut metagenome | biome: human gut; material: stool | host: Homo sapiens | place: Luxembourg | collected 2012-06-29
CAGGACGTAAACGACGGATTCGGAGAGGTTCGCCCAGACATCGCAGTCGTTGGGCTTGTCGACAACGCTGCGGATCACCCTGGCGGCGAATCCGGCCCTGTCTTCGGGGGCATTGCCGCAATCGGCGGGATAGGCCACATAGGCGGCCCTTTCAATTGCGTCGATTCCCTCGCGGCTCTGAACAACAGTCACGCCGTCTCGGTCAAGCACAACGCCAGCCTTTACCCGGCCTCTTCTCGGAGCGACTCGGATGGCGGCGGATGCGGCAGCCTTGTCAGTACTGTTAGTCATTGAGTGAGCTTTTGTTCTTTTTTTTCGCCTGCGTGCTACACGGCTGGCTCGATTGAAATTGATGCTTCCGCAACAGCGTTCAGGAAATCATCCGGACAATTCTGTTACAAATTCTAACCTGAATTTTGCATGAGCGCTGAAAAAAAACAGCGCGCTTTTCATGGCTTAAATTCTGATTTTAATCAAGAAAAATGGATTTTTTTATTAATGTTTTTCTACCACATAAAACAAAAGACCTGTTCATGACTTCTACTCCAACAGCAACAACTGATGGGTTCGGCCGCAGCGTGCAGACGGGCTGACGATTACTCATCCTTATCGTTTGACGTGCCGGTATAGTTTTGCAAAAAGCTCCATGGCAGAGGCAGGCGTTGAAAGCCTGACTTTCCAGGACGGTTTGTGTGCGGCCTGGCGTCCGGTTTCTGCTTCTTGCACGGACTGAGCCTTACTGATCAGGTTGAAGATAATTTTGCGGATTCCGGTTACTCCGGCCAAGAAATCGGCGTTTCTGCACTGGGTTCTGTCCTGGTTAAAAGTCACATCCAGCACCCAGTGCAACCCGTTTTCAATCATCCAGTGTCTGCGGATCACGCGCGCCAGCGTGGCAGCGTGGCAGCAATGTAGAGCTTGTCGAAATGCAGGCTCGTAATGAAGTAGCGCACTTCATCAGAGTTTTTCTCCGGTGCGTCTGCGAATTCGCGTTTGGTTCTGGCCATGACGATGCACCCGTCTTCCAGTCCGGCCCATTTATCCAAAACATCCTGGGCAAATTCTTTCATGAGAGAGGCCGGCAACACGCTGATTTCCCGTGTTTCAGTGCGGCCGTGCCCCAGCTCAATACGGGCAAATTCTTTTGCAGCGCTCCGGCCTTGTTTGGTTTTAAACCAACCGCAAACCTGGCTGTGAAGTTCTTTGTGGTTGCCTTTGACGGCAAAGCAGTAGTCGCAGTGTTTTTCGTAAAGAAGAAACTCCGCCAGCTTTTTCTGCGTATTCATCGCATCGCAGGTGAAGATCGCACCGCTGAGATCCATGGACGTCACGATGTTGACGGCCTGAGTGATCTCGTTCTCTTTTTCCTCGATAAGTACCTGCTGAAGGCACATTTCATTGTCAGTATCGAAAAGGTTCAGCACATAGCGGCTGTGAGCCTTGTGCTCCAGGCTTGATGCTGCGCATGCGGCCTGACCGTCCAAGGCAACAAATCCGCGTCTGGTACTTGGCCGGCAGAGGGATCGTGTACTGCTCAATGAGCTTGTTGACGTCACCTTTGCCAAGGATTCGGATGACATTGCGGACCGTATCGTGAGAAATATCCTGATCAGGGAAATCGGCAAACCATGCCTTAAATACTGGACGATGCAGTTTCCAGTACTCAGCAATCTGCCGGCAGGAAAGGAAGCCGCCAAGCCCGGCCAGGACGATAACCAGCAGAACAATATCGAGAGGATATTGAACAAGCGATCCCTGACGGGAGTCTGTGATGACAGGAATTTCCCGGGCCAACGCGGCCTTTTTCTTCGGACCTCTTTTCCCGTCGCTGGGAATGAGCTTGCTGAGATCAGTTTCCCCAGGCGGAAGGATTCCTTTGGTCGTAGAGCTGATGACCTTGCTGTTTTTCGTCTTGGGGTCGTAGATGCTTCTGACCTCCTGCACATAGCGGGATCCGTCAGGACGCTTGCGCTTAACGATAGAGATGTGAATTTTTCCGTCGCTTCCGAGCTTTGGCATGACTGCCTCTTATTCGTGGTGTGTTATAAAAATTATATAACACACCACGATAGAAATCAAGAAAAAACTGGAAATCAATCGACTTCCAGCAATATTTAGTATGCGTCAGCCCTGCAGAATTGGAACCTTTTGGGATTATGTTCCTAAAAAAGCGTGAAATTTTGGGAATATAGTACCAAAATTTACCGAAAATGCCTGTCTAGGTGTTTGCAACCATGCAAACGTTCTCGAAATCGCAGGTTTGAGCGCCACATCCTGCTCAGCTAAACAACCCCGCGCTTTCAAGCGCGGGTTGTTTAGAGCAGGCAGACATCGGGTAAGCCCAGCCTTTGCGGCAGCCCTGCCGGAATCAGAAATCCGCAGCATCACGCCCGAAAACTTTTCGGAGACAATGAAAAACCCGGCATGCTGAATGAGCCTGCCGGGTTTTAGAGAATCCTCAGAAAGAGGTCGGCTTACTTCCCTGCCAGTTCCTTCTGCGTCTTTTCCACCATCGCGAGTTTGGCTTCAAAGTCGTTCAGAGAATTCACAACGACCTTGTTGAGAGCCAGAAGGGCAATGAGGTTAGGGATCACCATCAGACCGTTAAAGAGGTCGGCCAGAGACCAGACGAGGTCAACCTTGAGTGTTGCGCCCAGGATGATGAAGGCGCACACCAAAAGGCGGTAGGGGAGAAGCCCGCGGCCCTTAAAGAGGAAGCGGACATTCTGTTCACCGAAGAAGTACCAGCCGATGATCGTGGAGAAGGCAAAGAAGAAGAGGCACACCGCCACAAAGCTCATGCCGATGCTGCCTAAGCCCACGTTGTAGGCATGCTGCGTGAGTTCGATGCCCGTGGTCTTGTAGTCAAGAACGCCGGTCACAAGAATCACAATACCCGTAAAGGTCACGATGATGAGGGTTGCAGCCACACCGAAGATGGCGACAAGGCCCTGTTCCACCGGGTGCTCAACCTTCGCTACGGCGTGCGCGTGGGGCGTCGAACCCATACCGGCTTCATTAGAAAAGAGCCCGCGGGCCACACCGAACTGCATCGCTTTGGCAACCGTGAGACCCAAAGCGCCGCCGGCGACAGCCTGGGGATTAAAGGCCGCTTCGATGATGAGTTCAAAGGCCGGAATAATCTGCGCGGCGTGCATGCAGATCACCCACGTGCCGCCCACGATGTAAATGGCAGCCATGGCGGGAACGATCTTTTCCGTGACGCTCGCAAGCCGCCCGATACCACCGAAGAAGACGAAACCGGAAAGCACGGCAACCACAACGCCCGTGATCAGAAGCGGCATGTCAAAGGCCGTCTTCATGGCCATTGAGATAGAGTTGGACTGTACGGCGTTACCGATGCAGCCCAGGGCAATGATGATGGCAATGGAGAAAAAGACAGCCATCGGACGGAATTTTTCGCCCATACCCTTGGTGATGTAGTAGGCGGGGCCGCCCACGATGTGGCCGTTGGCGTCCTTGTCACGGTAGGTCTGGGCGAGCACGGCTTCCGCAAAGATCGTCGCCATACCGAAAAAGGCCGCTACCCAAAGCCAGAAAAGGGCACCGGGGCCGCCCGAAACGATGGCTGTGGCGGTACCAGCGACGTTACCGGTACCGACCTGAGCGGCAATGGCGGTCGCGAGAGCCTGAAACGAACTCATACCGGTCTTGTCGGCGCGCTTACCGAAGAGCGATGCGCCGCCGAAAAGGATCTTAAGCGCGAGGCCGAACTTTCTGACTTGAACGAAACGCAGACGGATCGTGTAGAAGATACCGGTACCGCACAGCAGGGGAATAAGACAGAAAACACCCCAAAGTACGCTGTTGACGTCGCCGACAAGGCTGTTTAGCCAGTCCATCATTTGGAAATCACCCTGTGAAAATTGGTCAAGGAGCGGACACGTCCTTCGTATCCTTTTGTAAGAATTCCGCGCAGAATGTTAGCGCGAGTGGCTGAGTCTATAGAAGCGCAGGCCCGATCTGTGCGGATTTGCACCAAAAATTTTGATTTTAATCGTCGGACTATGACTTCCTGCGGGATCGGCTGAGCAATTCCCCGTAAGCGAGTCAAAGTGGCTGTAAGACAAAACAATTAGAGTCTCAAGCGAGCGGTCTTAACCGCAAAAAATAAAAAACGAAAGGAAAGAAAGATGACTGACGGGCGGGACTTAAAGGCGGGCGACAAGGCGCCGGATTTTGAACTGATGACGGACGCCGGGGAGTCCGTGCGGTTGTCAGAGCTTCGCGGGCACAAGGTGATTCTTTACTTTTACCCGGAAGACAATACGCCGGGGTGCACCGCACAGGCGCAGGATTTCCGCGATACGATCAAAGACTTTAAGACCCTGGGCTACAGCATCTACGGTGTCTCCAACGACAATCAGGCAAGCCACTGCGATTTTCGTGACCGCTATAAGCTCACGTTCCCGCTTTTGTGTGACACCGATCGCACGGTGAGCAACCTCTACGGCGTGATGACCGAGCAGGTTAAAGACGGCAAGCCCCGCATCCGTATCGAGCGTTCGACTTTCGTGATCGACGAAAACGGTGTTCTCACGCACGTACTGCGTAACGTCGTGGCGCGCGTGCATGTGGGAGAGCTCTTAAAGCTTCTCTCCGGCAAGGATGCCTGATTTTTTGCGGCTCCGGCGTCATGGACATCAAGTCGGCTTCTGAGCCAAGCGCCAATATGGCGGCGATCCGCTCGAAAAACACAAAGCCCGAAATCATTGGCCGAAAGGCGCTCACCGCCGCAGGCTGCCGCTACCGGTTAAACCGCAGCGACATTCCCGGAAAACCGGATATCGCCATGATCGGCCGCCGCATCGCGATCTTTGTGCACGGCTGTTTCTGGCACGCGCACGCGGGTTGCCCGAGAGCGTCGGTGCCCTCTGCGCACCACGCTTTCTGGGTTGAAAAGCTTGCCCGCAACAAAGCACGCGACGCGGCCGTGCGCGATAAGCTGCTTGAGAGCGGCTGGCGTGTTCTCCGGGTCTGGGAGTGTGCTTTAAGGACCAAAGCCGAGCGGGACGCCGATGGCCGCAAAATCCGGGCATGGATCGAAAGTGACGCGCGGTTTGGTAATATTGCCGGGAGCCGCCATTAAGCCCGTGTTGTTCCGTGTACAGATTGTTGCGAAATTATCCGAAAGTGCCCGACGGTTTGCGCGAATCCTTTTAGAGTGCGGTCAAGAAAAATTGTTTTCGAAAAGGAATCACACTATGGTCATGCATAAGGACATTTACACGGAAGCCCCGTCAAACGCGGATACGCTTGCCAACCTCGGGCCTTTGGCGCGCCTTGCCGGCACCTGGTACGGCGATCAGGGCGTTGACACGCACCCGCAGGCTGACGGCCCGGAAACCGAGCCTTACATCGAGCGCATCGTGATGGAGCCGATTGACGCACAGAATAACGGTCCGCAGGTTCTCTACGGCCTTCGCTACCACGTGCATATCGTTAAGCCCGGGGAACTTGCCGGTTTCCACGATCAGGTGGGCTACTGGCTCTGGGAGCCCGCGACCGGCCGGATCACGCATACGCTTGCGATTCCGCGCGCGCAGGTGGCGATGGCAACGGGCGTTGCCAAACCGGGCGACAAGACGATTACGGTGAAGGCCGAGCGGGGGTCGCTCACAAACGGCATCATCTCCGGCCCCTTCCTCGAAGAAGCTTTCAAGACCGTTGAGTGGACGATGAGCATCACCTTTAACGACGACGGTACCTGGAGTTACGATCAGGTCACCAAGCTCATTGTTCCCGGTGTTGAAGGGGAGTTCCTGCACACCGACCACAACACCCTTCGCATGATCGAATACCCGCGTCCCAATCCGCGCGGTATTGACGAAGGTATTTTCCTGCGCCGTTGATTTTTAAACGGGCAGTAAAAAGCCTCCGTGCGTTTAAAAGCGCCGGAGGCTTTTTTAACGGGACGTCAGAGCTTTAGGCCGGAACCGCCGGGAGGCTTGTGAGCATGCGGCAGCCGTGAAGATTGCGGATGAGCTCCACGCCGTGCTGCACGGCCTGCACGGCGGGCACACGCGGGAAGGTCTTGCGCCAGGCAAGCACCACGCGGCGCTTGGGGATGTTCGGGCGCTCAAAAGGCACGATGCGGATCAGGGGGTTGTGATCGTAGAAGGGCACCGCGCTTGACGGGAGAATCGTGACGCCCAGGCCCTGCGCGACCATGTAGCAGATTGTCTGCAGCGAGCTGCCTTCGACGCTTTTTTTTGCGTTGGGGTCGCTTCGGAGCGTATCGGCACAGAAATCAAGTACCTGATCGCGGAAGCAGTGGCCGGAACCCAACAGAAGCATCGGTTCATTTTTGACGTCCTGGCGCGAAATCGCCGGCCGGTGCGCGAGCGGGTGGTTTGCCGGCACCACAGCCACAAATTCTTCGTCGTAGAGGGGCTGAATCATGATGCCCGGCTGATCAATCGGGAGCGATACGATCGCAGCGTCAAGCTGACCGCTTTTAAGCTGCTCAAGAAGGTTCGCGGTGAGGCCTTCCGTGAGAATAAGCGGCATGTCGGCAGCCACTTTGTGCATGCTGCTCACGAGATCCGGAATGAGGTAGGGGGCGATTGTGCAAATCGTTCCCAGGCGCAGCTCCCCGCGTAAGGGATCTTTACCCTGCTGGGCGCAGACGCGCAACAGGGCGGCGTCTTCCAAAACCCGCTGGGCGCGTTCAACGATCAGTTTGCCGATCGGCGTGACGGTGACGTCTGAGCTCTTACGCTCAAAAATCTTGACGCCCAGTTCCTCTTCGAGCTTACGCACGGCCACGGAAAGAGAAGGCTGGGAGACGCTGCAGCTTTCGGCCGCCCGTCCGAAATGGTGTTCCTGCGCAACGGCAAGGACATATTTGAGTTCAGTCAGTGTCATAGTAGGGACTCACTTGGGGGGTGCTTACGCTTGTAAAAAATTTCGGGCGGGATCGAACCACCGGCTGGCAAACTTTTCGGCTGCCGCCGCATCCTCACGCATCCAGTCTTCGGCCGAGCGCCGCGCCCACTCCAAAAGATCCTTGTCGTTTAAGGGATCGGCAAAGCGCATGGCGGGGCTGCCGGACTGGCGCGCACCTAAAAACTCACCCGGGCCGCGAAGCCTTAGGTCCTCGCGCGCCACGGCAAAACCGTCGGTCGTCTCGCGGATCACACGCAGACGTTCCTTACCGACGTCACTTAATTCGGGGTCAAAAAGCATGAGGCAGGTACTTTTGGCGGTACCGCGCCCCACTCGGCCGCGCAACTGATGCAGCTGCGACAGGCCAAACCGCTCGGCGTGTTCAATCACCATCACCGAGGCGTTCGGAACATCCACACCCACCTCAATCACGGTGGTGGAGACGAGAATGTCAATTTCTCCCGCGGCAAAGCGCGCCATTACGGCTTCTTTTTCTTCTGCGGGGAGTTTGCTGTGCAGTAGCGCTGTTCTTAAGTCCGGTTCGCTTTCGCGGATCATGCGCTCGCGGTCGGTTGCGGCGGTTAGGTCCGCCTTTTCGCTTTCTTCAATGAGGGGACAGACCCAGTAGCACTGCCGCCCTTCGCGGATGTCGCCTGTGACGGCCTTTAAAACGTCCGCTGCCCGAGAAAGACTGATGAGCTTGGTGGTGACGGGCTGCCGTCCGGGCGGCATTTCGTCTAAGAAACTCACGTCGATGTCGGCAAGGTAACTCATCGCAAGCGTGCGAGGAATGGGTGTTGCGGTTAAAAGGAGCTGATGCGGCTGAACGCCTGCCTCAGTCAACGCCAGCTTCATGCGCTGTGAAACGCCGAAGCGGTGCTGCTCGTCGATCACGGCAAGCCCGAGGTTTTTAAAGTGAACGCCTTCCTGAATGAGGGCGTGGGTGCCCACCGCAATCTGAGCGGTACCGTCGGCAATGCTTTTTAGCGCTGCTTTTTTGTCGGGCCCTGAGAGGCTTCCCGCAAGAAACACAATATTGACGCCCAAGGGCGTAAGCCACGCCGAGAGCTTTTTGTAATGCTGCTGCGCGAGAATTTCCGTGGGGGCCATGACAGCGGCCTGAAAGCCGTTTTCAACGGCGCGGACGGCGGCCAGCGCCGCAATCACGGTTTTACCCGAGCCGACGTCGCCCGCGACAAGCCGCTGCATGGGGCGCTTCGTTGCCATGTCAGCTTCAATTTCAGAGATGACGCGTTGTTGAGCTCCGGTAAGCGTAAAGGCAAGACTATCCAAAAACCGGGTTTTAAGGGCCCCTGACGTGTCCGTCATCGCGGGCGCGGCGGCAAGGGCCTTGGCGTCCCGGCTTTTCTTTAAAAAGATCTGCTGAGCAAGAAATTCGTCAAACACGAGGCGCTTGAATTCGGGCGCCGTGCGCTCGGAAAGCGCTTCAGCCGGTGTAAGGGGGCTCGGGTGGTGGATAAAGCGCACGGCCTCGGCAAACCCGGGAAGATTTAAGGCTTTCGTGTACTTTTCGGGAACGAGGTCCTTTAAATCGACGTCAAGGAGCGCTCTGTCAATGCGTTTGCGGATGACGGGCTGGGTGAGTGTGCCTGAGGCCGGATAAACGGGCGTAAGGGTTTTCGGAAGGTCCGAGACGTCCGCCACCGCCTTTTTAACGCGCGGCTGCCAGAGTTCCGGTTCACCGCTGTAGGCGAGTCTTACTTCACCGTAGGCACGGATGAGACTTCCCATCGTGAGAAGCTTTTTGTCACCGAACCGGAAAAGCCGCATGGCAACCGACCCGCTCGCGTCCGTGATTCTGATAAAGGTAAAGGGAACAAAACCCGAGGTGCGTTTGGCAATGACTTCAGTAATGCGGCCCTGGACCTGGGCAAAGGTGCCGGGCGTGAGCGCCCTGCAGTCAGTGATCTGCGTTTCGTCTTCGTAACGGAGCGGCAGATGAAAGACAAAATCCCAGTCGCGCACGAGACCAAGACGCGCAAAGCGCTCAGACACCGTGAGCTTGTCTTCTTTTTTCGGTTTTTCAGCCTTTAAGGCTTTCTGATTTTTGACCGGGACTTTGTCAATCGGCATAACACACTCAGAAGCTCATTTCCCTAATAACGGCAATGGCTTCCACTTCAAAAAGCGCACCCTTGGGGAGCGCGGAGACTTCCACGCAGCTGCGTGCGGGGTAGGGGTCCTTCACGTACTCCTTCATGACGGCGTTCACAAGGCCGAACTGCGTCATGTCGGTCACAAAAAGCGTGAACTTCACCACGTCGGAAAACGTGCCGCCTGCAGCGGAAACAACTTCCGTGAGGTTGGTGAAGGCCTGACGCACCTGGGCTTCAAGGCCCTCGGTAAGCTCTCCGGTTTCCGGCACAAGACCGATCTGACCGGAGCAGAAGACGACGTTTCCGGCTTTGACGGCCTGGTTGTACGGGCCGATCGCAGCAGGGGCCGTCTTGGTTGAAATAATCTCAGTCATATGCTTCAAAATTTCCCTTATCAGCGGAGAAAAAACGGCACAGGCGCTGTCTTCCCTCCCATTGAATAATTATATTATTAATTCTCATGAATTTAGGGAGCGTTTATTATAAATCATGAGTGTTTTTTACTAGGTATTTTATCTAAGAATACTCATGAAGGAGTATTGAAAGCGGGTTAAGACAATGTCCGTGGGTTTTATTCCGGCTGATTTATAAGTGCCCTGAAATACGAGGGCGAAAACGGGAATTCTCAGAAGGTTTGCTTAGGTCAAAGAAGCGGAGAAATTTGGGGTTATTACCTATAGTACTTAGGTAGTATGGCTCGTAAACTCGCGCTGACACATAAGGTCGGCTTAATTTAAGCCGCCTGCGGTGTTGTTTTTCTGAGGTGCGGGCCGGCTGCGGGAAACTGCGGCAGGGGCGCGCCTGGACGCTGTTGTGCGCGGCTTCTCCGGCTCTTTTTCAAGGGTCCGGGGTGTCTGAAGCGGTTGCGGTTCGGACGGCACGGCGGCACGGGCAAGGGTGTTGCGGAGTGTAAACGCCGGTCACTGTATTGCTCCAAGTCATTGAGAGCCGACTGCAGGAATGACGTTGCCGGCAAAGAGGTTGACAATATCATCCCGAATGGGTAGGTCCCCCGGGACTTCCCACAAAAAAGAGCATTTCTGACCCTGCCGGGTCATGCGGTGCGGTTTGTTGTGCTTGACGGACCGGATGAACCCAGGCGGATCCTCACGGATCAAGGAGACCATAAAAAATGAAGATTATCTACACCGACGTACTGGTGATCGGTGGCGGCCTGGCCGGTCTTCGCATGGCAGTTGCTGCCAAGCGTCGCGGTCACGACTCCATCGTCTTGTCGCTGGTGCCTCCGAAGCGTTCGCACTCCAAGGCGGCGCAGGGCGGCATGCAGGCCTCTCTCGGCAACGTGATTAAGGGCCTGGGGGACAATGAAGACGTCCACTTCGCCGATACCGTCCGCGGTTCCGACTGGGG
>OBAI01002841.1_pt1 | contig 10373 bp, 8 predicted proteins | sample 1517461 | NCBI WGS metagenome assembly OBAI01 (sample SAMN04571696, study PRJEB22368) | human gut metagenome | biome: human gut; material: stool | host: Homo sapiens | place: Luxembourg | collected 2012-06-29
GCTGAACGGCTTCGTATGTCAAATTCAGATTTAAAGGTAATCTTAGCAATGGATCAGCTAAGACGTAAAAAGCAGGAAGAAAGATTATCCGATGAAGAAATCGTTGCTTCTAGCAAACAGCTTTATTATTTTTAATTCAGACAGAGCCTACAATGTAGACTCTGTTTTCATAAATGCTCTTCAAGATATTCTTTTGAAATTTTTATAGTAGTTGGTCTTCCATGTGGGCAAGTATATGGATTATTCAAACTCAACAAACTCTGTATCAAATTCTCAACTTCTGGCTTACTCAAATCCATATTAGCCTTAACAGCAGCCTTACATGCAACTGTTGCAATAAATCTTTCCTCAATATCTTTTATTGAAGTTCTTTCATTTGTCAACATTTCATCTAAAATATCCATAAAAATATTTTGAGTTTTCGCTTTATATTCTAAATCAGGAATTCCATTTATTTTAATTGAATTTTCTCCAAACAATTCTATATCAAACCCTGTATTTATAAACAACTCCATATTGTTTTTTACAAAATCCATTTCTCTATGTGTTAAATTTATAACTTCTGGAATTAGCATCATTTGACTATTTTGACTAATTTTTTGTTTATAATTTTCCTTTATTTTTTCATACAAAACTCTTTCATGCGCTGCATGTTGATCTATCAAAAACAATTCATTTTCTACTTCTATTATTATAAATGTTCTAAATAATATTCCTAGATATTTGTATTTTATTATTCTTGATTCTTCCCTTTTTCTTAATTCAAATCTCTGATTTTTATCTGTTTCTATATTATTTATATTATATCCAATTTCATTTTGTGCTCTATTTTCATATTCATTCGTTAAAAAATCTAATTCATTTTGAATATATTCTTCATTATGCTCCTCGTTTTCATTATTTCCCAAAAATTCAAATTTAAGCATTGTACTCTTTATCGCATGATACAAAACTTTATAAATTTTATCTTCATCTTTAAACCTAACTTCCATTTTAGTTGGATGAACATTAACATCATAAAAATCTGCCGACATGTCTAAATTCAAAATATAAAAACCATATTTTCCAATACCAACTCCACCTTTAAAAGCTTGGTCCGCACTATTGATTAATACATTATTTTTTATATTTCTTTTATTCAAAAATAATATCTGCTCTTTTCTATTATCTCTGGAAATCATTGTATTTCCTATAACACCTGTAACTTTGATATTATCACTTTCGTAATTTACTTCCAGCAAATTTTCTTTTATTTCTTTTCCATACATCAAATATATGATATCTAAAATATTGCCATTTCCGTTAGTAAAAAATGCACTTTTTCCATCATTCAATAGTCTAAAAGATATATTTGGATTTGCAAGTGCTACTTTTTGAACCCAATCTTTTATATATTTAAATTCAGTAGCATCTTGCTTTAAAAATTTATATCTAGCAGGTGTATTAAAGAATAAATTTTCTACCAAAATAGTTGTTCCTACTTGCATTCCACATTCTTCCGCTTCTATTATGTTTCCTGCTTTTGCAACTATTTTTGTTCCTGTAAACTCTTCTTTCGTTTTTGACTGCATTGTTAAAGTTGATATTGCACTAATACTTGCTAATGCCTCTCCTCTAAACCCCATTGTGTATGTTTTTTCCAAATCTTCAATTTTTCGTATTTTGCTTGTAGCATGTCTTTCTAATGAAATTGGCATATCTTCTTGACTAATCCCTTTTCCATTATCAGTAATTTTTATAAATGTTTTCCCACCATTTTTTACTTCAATTACTATCTTATTAGCGCCTGCATCAATTGAATTTTCTACCAACTCTTTTACTACATTTGCAGGTCTTTCTATAACTTCACCTGCTGCTATTTTGTTTATTGTTAAATCATCTAATAAAACTATGTTCCCCAAATTTATTCATTTCCTTTCAAACTAGAAACCATATCAATACTCTTAACCTTTCTAGAAAGCACCTTATTAACAACAACAGAAACCACTAAACTACCAAGTGTTGCATATAAATAAGAAACCAAACTAATATAAGCATTAAAATCATAATTATCACCAAGAGCAGATTTAAAAATATAATCTAACATCAAAAAACCAAAAGGTAAACCAAAAACAATTCCAACAACCGTCAACCATAAATTTTGCTTAACAAATATATTTTTAATTTGTTTATCCTTAAAACCTAAAACTTTCAATGTTGCAAACTGATATTGTTTTTCTGTAAATGATAATATTCCCAAATTATAAATTATTACAAAACCTAATATAGCTGAAACAACAATCAATAAAACTATCATCATTTGCACTGTTTCTAGCATACTTTCCATACCTTGTTTTAAATTTGCTATACTTTGGATAGTATCTACTCCATCAATTGTTTTTGTATTACTTAAATCATCATCTGTGTATAACACATCTGCTCTATATGTAAATCCTAATGACTCAAAATATTTTCTTGTCATATTTAATTGTTGATTTTGAGGGTCTCTATTCAATCCTGTAATTTTACAAGTGTACCAATTGTCATCTCCAAATATGTGCCAAGTTATTTCGTCTCCAACTTTTAGATCATATTTTTCTGATAATTTTTCTGTGATGTAAATTCCATCATCTTTTAAGTCAATATATTCTTTACTGTGATTTGTATATTTCAATTTGTCTGGTGCATCATTTACTGTTAAAGTATTTGTTTCTTTTTTATCACCATTTTTAATTTCTATTCCAAACGATTCACTTGTTTGATTACCATATTTCTCTATTATACTTGTAAATTGTTCATTTGTATAATTGTTTGAAAGTGAAAGTTTATATTCAAAATTACTTATTTTATCAAATTCCCAACTTAGATATGATTTCATTGTATCCATCATTCCAAATGCACATAGCATAAGCATTGTACATCCTGTGATTCCAACAATTGCCATCAGACTTCTACCTTTATTTCTACCAACATCTCTTAAATTCCATCTTGTAGAAATTGATGCTTTTTTAAATATTCCTTTTGTTGTTAAGTCAAACTTTGTATTTTTAACTTTTGGTATTTCTAGTCTTAAAGCATCAACTGCTGACTCTTTTAGTATACTTCTGCATGATAAGTATGTTACAAGAGTAATCAACACTACTACTGCAATTGCTAATATATACACAACTGGAATTAGTACTGTATTATACACTGGAACTTCAAAATAACTCATTTCCATATTTAAGAAGAATCCACCTAGTATAAACCTGCCTGCTAAAAGACCTACCAAACTTGCTGCCAAACTTATAATAAATCCATATCCTACATAATGATTTATTATTTTTCTGTTTTTAAACCCTAATGCTTTTAGTGTTCCAATTTGTGTTCTTTGTTTTTTTACAAATCTATTCATTGTTGTTGTTACTGATAATACTGCTATAAATAAGAATAAAAATGTAAACACTCCTGAATATGTTGTTCCCTCTTCTATTTCTGAATTGTACCCTTTATAAGATACACTTGATTCTCTGTCTGTTACCGCTATTGCTGATTTTATATTGTTCTCTAAATCTGCTTTTGTCTCTTGTGTTTTGTCTATATTATCTACATCAACTATAATTTGGTTAAAAATCTGAGGCATCCATTGTGGTAACTCATTTATTGATAAATATATAAATCCATAATTTTTATGTGTTGGAAATATTTCTGTATCATCTTTTACAAAATATACATAGTCTGGCGTGTTTACTAAACCTATTATTTTTTCAGTTATTTTCATATTTTGATATGTAACTGTTATTTCATCTCCAACTTTTAAATCTAAATTTTTAGCTAGATAACTGTCAAACCATACACCTTTTTTTTCTTTACTAAATTCTTCACCATCTACAACATACATTTTTGAAATGTTGTTAGATTCTATAAAATTTGTATCTAATGTTACTCCATCTTTATTTTCAAGTTCTGTTTTTATTGTTAACAATCTTTCTGCATCTTTTACATTTTCAGTATTTTTTACTTTTTCTAAATCTTCATTACTAAAATTCTCTCCTGATAACCATATATCTTGAAAATTATTAATTTCATAGTATTTATCTGCACTTTTTTCCATTCCATCCATATATGCATGTATTCCCGCAAATACAAATACTCCTAAAAATACCATTATAAAAATGTTGAAGAATTGCATCTTATTTTGTCTTATATCTCTTAATCTTTTTTTACTTAATTTTTTCATTTTTGATTCCTTTCTTTTACCATTTAACTTCATCTATATTTTTAGGATTTTCGTTTGTTGTCACACTTTCAATTTTTCCATTTTTAACTCTTATTACTGTATCTGCTATATCTGCAAATAAACTATTATGTGTTACTATAATTACTGTATTTGCTCCATTGTTTCCATCACATTGTTTCTTTAATAATTTTAAAACTTCAACACCTGTTTTAGAATCTAATGCTCCTGTTGGCTCATCACATAATAATAGTTTTGGATTTTTAGCAATTGCCCTTGCAATTGAAACTCTTTGTTGCTCTCCACCAGATAATTGATTTGGAAATTTATTCATATGTTGTTCTAGTCCTACTGCTTTTATAGCTTCTTTACTATCGTTTCCGTTTTTCACTATATCTTTTACTAACTCTACATTTTCTAATACTGTTAGTGTTGGCAATATGTTATAAAATTGAAAAATAAACCCTATGTTTTCTGCTCTATATTCACTTAACTGACTTTCTGTATATTTTGATATTTCTTCTCCGTCAATTTTGATACTTCCTTCTGTTGGTGTGTCCATTCCACCTATTAAGTTTAATAGTGTTGATTTTCCTGCCCCTGATGGTCCAAGTATTACTACAAATTCTCCGTTGTTTAATTCCAAGTCTATGCCGTCTAACGCTTTGAACTCATTTTCTCCTACCTTGTAAGTTTTGCTTACTTTTTTTAATTCTACTATTTTTTTCATAACTCCTCCTTAATGTGAAATTGATTTCATATTTCTGGAATTATTATATATTTATATTATATTATTGTCAATAAAAACATGAAACATTTTTCACATTTATTTGACATTTATTTTTTTTGCTATTATAATAATGGTTGTATATTAGAAAGGATTTGTTTTAAATGAAAATAAATGAAATTAGAGAGCCTATTCAAAAACGTTCTATTGAAAAAAAAGAAAAAATAATAAAGGCAGGTTTTGAATTAATCTGTGAAAAAGGATATTACAATACTAATACAGCTGAAATTGCAAAAGCTGCTAGTGTTTCTACTGGAATTGTATATCAATATTTTAAAGATAAACATGATATTTTAGTTGAAGGTATCAAAAAATATGCTAGTGATATTTTTTATCCTATGTTGACTGTAACATCAAATATTAAAATTGATAAAAATAATCTCGATGTTGTTTTAAGAAATATGATTAATACTTTTATCGAAAATCATAAGCTTTCACAAATTGCTCATGAAGAAATTATGGCTATGACTCATTCTGATAAAGAGATTGCTGAGTTTTTTCAAGAAAATGAAATGGCTATGACTAAAAATATTTCTAAGATTTTATTGGATAATGGTTTTGATGCAAGGAATCTTGATGAAAAAGTTCATATTGCTATTCATTTGATTGATGATTTGTGTCATGAAATTGTTTATCACAAACATAAAGATTTGGATTATGATATTATGATTAATTTGGTTATTGAGAATATATTGAACTTAATTTAAAAAGTTAGCCCTCATAAAGTTTCTTATAAGCTTTATGAGGGTTTATTTTTTATATTTAAATATATCTCTACTGCTTTTTATGCTATAATTACTCTGTTCTTAATGCAATTACTGGATCCTTTTTACTTGCAATTTTAGCTGGAATTAAACCTGCAATAATTGTCAAGAACATACTAATAAGAACTAATACAACACCAGCCTTAAATGGTACAGCAGTTACTACTTTAACACCCGTTACAGCATAAATCATACTATTTATTGGAAGTGTTAATAATACTGTAATGCCTATTCCTATAAGACCTGATATTAAACCAATAATCAAAGTTTCTGCATTAAATACTCTTGAAATATCCTTTTTTGATGCACCAATCGCTCTTAAAATACCAATTTCTTTTGTTCTTTCCAATACAGAAATATATGTTATAATACCAATCATTATTGAAGATACAACCAATGATATTGCTACAAATGCAATTAATACATAACTTATTGTATTAATAATTTGGCTTACAGACTTCATCATTGTTCCAACTATATCTGTGTAGCTTATTGTATTTTCTTCTTTCCCATCATCTCTTTGTTTTTGATTATACTCATCAATTGCTTTTGATATTTTATCTTTTGCCTCAAAATCTTTTGGATAAATGCTTATTGATGTTGGAGTATCAATATCAACAGCTCCTAATTTTTGTAGATTTTTTTCGTAGCTTGCATCTTTATTTGCTGAATATGTTTCCATCATTTGAGCAATTTCTTCGCTACTTAATTTGCTCATTGCTAATCTTTGTTCTGTTGTCAAATTTTCCATTGATGTTGTATTATCATCTGTTGGGAAATCTAATCCTGAAAATACATTTACATCTTTATTTTCTTTTTGTTCTTTAACTATTGTATAATATATTCTTTTAATTGTTTTGTATATCCTATACCACTTGTAACAGAAGTACTTACAGCACTTTGTTCATTTTGTTTTATAATTCCTACTATTTTTACAGTTTCTGCATTATTAATTTTATCTTTTAAATAGTTTTCATCATCTTCTTTATTTATCCATAATCCATTTTGTTTTTGATAATAATCTGAATTCAATAATAATTTAAATTCTAAATTTAGCAACTCATCATATGAGTATGATGTAGATTCTTGATTTTCATCAAGTTTTTCTCCATTTTCTACTGCTTTCCATTTATCTTTTAGCTCACTTTGATTTTTTAGTCCTAATGAGTATAATGTGTAATCATCTATTCTTCCATCTTCTTTTAAAACTAAAACTACCTCATTATATTGTTTTGGCCAATTTCCTTTTACTAAATCATATTGTGATTCTAATAATTGTTGATTGTCCCTCATTTCAAAACATATATCAGTATTTGTCATCATTGAACTCCCGAATACTGATGACATTGCAGAATTATTTTGTGCTTCTATCATATCCCCCATTCCAAATGCATTCATTACTGTACTTGGATTTACTCTTACAATACCTTTGTCAGTATCTGCTCTATATAAATTGATATTTAAATCATATCCATATTCTATACTATTACTGTTTTTTGTAATTTCATTATTCCCCTCATCTAGGTATTTCTTTAATTCTTTTAGGTTATTGTTTTGTTTTTTATTAGAAAGTGTTGTTATCATATCATTCATTATATCTGCTGAATAAGCTCTTTCTTCTTCTCTATTTTCTGTATTAGATTCTATATCATCTCCCATCATAGATTGCATTAAACTTGACATATCCACTGTTGACTCTTCTATTGTAATTGGGTATGATGAAAGTGTATCTTCCTCTACTTTATCTATATAATTCTGTACACCTGTTGAAATTGCTAAAATTAATGCGATTCCTATTATTCCAATACTTCCAGCAAATGATGTTAATATTGTTCTTCCCTTTTTAGTCATTAAATTGTTTAAACTTAAACGCAGTGCTGTAAGAAATTTCATTGATGTTCTTCTCTTTTTAGTATCTTGCTGTTTTTCTTCTTTTTGATGTTCTATTGGGTCTGAATCATCTGTTATTTTTCCATCAAGTATTTTTATGATTCTACTTGAATATTTTTCTGCAAGTTCCGGATTATGTGTAACCATTATTATTAATTTATCTTTTGATATTTTCTTTAATATTTCCATTACTTGCACACTTGTTTTTGTATCCAATGCACCTGTTGGTTCATCTGCTAATATTATATCTGGATTATTTACTAATGCTCTTGCTATTGCAACTCTTTGCATTTGCCCACCTGATAATTGGTTTGGCTTTTTGTGTATTTGTTCTTTTAGTCCAACTTCTTCTAGTGCTTTTATCGCTCTTTGTTTTCTCTCTTTTCTGGATACTCCTGATATTGTTAATGCAAGTTCAACATTTGATAATACTGTTTGATGTCCTATTAGATTATAACTTTGAAATACAAATCCTACTGAATAATTTCTATAAGCATCCCAATCTCTGTCCTTAAAGTCTTTTGTTGATTTTCCATTTATTATTAAATCTCCTGAAGTGTATCTGTCTAATCCTCCTATAATATTTAATAGTGTTGTTTTCCCACATCCACTTTGTCCTAAGATTGAGACAAATTCTGATTCTCTAAATTCTATATTTATTCCTTTTAGAGCTTCTACTTTTTCATCTCCACTTACATATATCTTTTTTATATTTTTTAATTTTAACATGCATTTCTCCTTTCCTTAATTTATATTATCTACTATGAATTTAATAACTCCATCATCACTGTTTTTACTATTATTTTTTATTTTCTCTTCTTCTGTTAATTCTACTAAATATTTATTAAATTCAGGTACAATACTAATTGAATCCAAAGGATATCCAGGATTTCTTTTTTCACATGGTTTATCTACAAAATAAAAGTTACTTTTACTCCAAGTATATTCTTTTACTTCTTTACCATTATAAATTACCATACCATATACCCATTTTGCTGTTAGTTTTTCTCCATGTTTTTTTACTAAATTTGTATAGTGTTCTATCATTTCTTCATCTGTTAATTCTTTTCCATTTATTCTTCTTACATGTGTCCCTGGTTGTTCTTCTTCTGACAGTTCTTCTACAAATAGACAATTATCCATTCCTATTGTTGGCATATGTGCTACTTCATAATATGTTTTTGCTTTTATGTATGCGTTTTCTATTGCATTTTTTCCTGTTTCTTCTACTTTTATATTAATGTCTAAGTTTTTTAGTGTTAATAGTTCAATTCCTCTTTCTTCAAGTGCTTTTTTGTATTTTTTCACTTTTGCTGGGTTTGTTGTTGCAAATAATACTTTCATTTTTACTTTTCCTTTCTATACATAGTCATTATAGAATTTTTATTATGAATAAAATCCTAAATTATATGATACATTTTTAAATATTTTCAAATTTATTTTGCCTACTTTTTTATAATTGTTTTTCATTATTCTCCTTTTAAATCTATAATTTTCTCCCACTTCAAACCTTCTTTTCCAAAATGTCCATAATTAGTCGTTTCAACAAAAATAGGTTCTCTAAGTTTCAAATACTCTATAATTCCATCAGGAGTTAAATCAAATTTTTCTCTTACTAAATTTGCTAATTCATCATCTGTTTTTATACCTGTTCCAAATGTATTTACATATATAGAAAGAGGCTCTTTCATACCAATAGCATATGAAATTTGTATTTCACATTTTTCAGCATATCCATTTGCAACTATATTTTTAGCAATATGTCTTAACATATATGCAGCACTTCTATCTACCTTTGTCGCATCCTTTCCAGAAAATGCTCCACCTCCATGACGTGCATATCCCCCATAAGTATCTACTATTATTTTTCTACCTGTTAGTCCTGTATCTCCAAGAGGCCCTCCTATTATAAATCTTCCTGTTGGATTTATATATATTTTTGTATTTTTATCTATCATCTCTTCTGGTATAACTAGTTTTATTACTTTTTCAGTAATATCTTTTCTTAATTGTTCTATTGTTACTTCTTGTAAGTGTTGTGTTGAAATTAATATTGTTTCTATTCTTTTTGGTTTATTATCTTCATATTCTACTGTTACCTGAGTTTTTCCATCTGGACGTAAATATGGTATTTCTTTTTGTTTTCGTGCATTTGTTAGCTTTTGGGCTAATTTATGTGCCATTGATATTGCATATGGCATATATTCTTCTGTCTCATTTGATGCATATGGTCTCCTGCTCCTCCAACATCTACTCCTAGTGCTATATCGGGGCTCTGTTTTGTAATATCTATATTTATTTTGCAAGTTCTATAATCCATATCTGTACTTTCATTATCATATCCTATATTTTTTATTGTTTGTCTTACTATATTTTCTATATTAACTTGTCCTTTTGATGTTACTTGTCCTGCTATTGTTACAGTGTTTCCAGTTACAAATGTTTCTACTGCCACTCTTGAATATTTATCTTGTTTTAAATATTCATCTAATATACTATCAGATATTAAATCCGCTACTTTGTCTGGATGTCCCTCTGTTACACTTTCTGATGTAAAATAATATTTGTTCATTTTTGTTTTTCCTCCTATAATATATTAATTTAACATTTAAACTTTTTCAAAAAAACTAATAATAAAAAGTACTAGTTCTTTTGAATTTTTATATCTATATTATAGGCAATATTCCTAAAAATTACTATATATTGGAAACAATTTTTTCAAATTTTTTGTAATTAG
>OBAI01002842.1_pt1 | contig 10372 bp, 9 predicted proteins | sample 1517461 | NCBI WGS metagenome assembly OBAI01 (sample SAMN04571696, study PRJEB22368) | human gut metagenome | biome: human gut; material: stool | host: Homo sapiens | place: Luxembourg | collected 2012-06-29
CATGCACCGGACTTGCCCAGCGGTAGCAGCCGTTTTTGTGAATTTTATCCGCCCAGAACACCATGCCCTCGCTGCCGTCGGGGCGGAAGCTCCAGGTGTAGCGGTAGCGGGCGCGGGTGGTGTCCGGCTGCCATGCGCGCTCCAGCGCGGCGCGCCAGCCGGGGTGGAACTGCTCGTCGAGATCGATGGCGCAGCAGATGTCCGCGTCGGCGGGAATGAGCCCCAGCGACTCGTTCCGCGCCGTGTCGAAGCGCCACGGCGAGACGACCGTCTCGCCCACGATGGCTCCACGTGCGCGGAGCTTTTTTACGGTGTCGTCGCTTGAGCCGGTGTCGAGTACGCAGACATAGTCGGCCTCAGACATCGAGTCCATGAAGCGGTCAACGAACTGCGACTCATTTTTGCAGATGGCGTAAACGCATACCTTCAAAGCGAATATCCCTCCCATGCTATGTAGGCGGCGCGGAATTTCCGCGCCGCGTTGCTTTGCTTCTCTCAGGTGGCGAGCAGACCCGCCGCGCGCAGACTGGCGAGCAGCGCGTTGAGCTGAGCCGCCGTGTTGCCGGGATCGGTGGTGTCTGCGACCGCCGCCGCGGGACTGATCGTCGCCGCAGGGCCGGTGGGGCCGACAGGCCCCTGCGGACCGTCAGCACCGACAGGACCCTGCGGGCCGGTAGGCCCGGTGGGTCCGATGGGACCGGCAGGACCGACAGCACCGGCGGGGCCAGCAGCACCGACCGCGCCGGTCGCGCCGGCGGGACCCTGCGCCCCCTGTGCGCCCTGCGGACCCTGCGGGCCGGCAGGACCCGTGGGACCCTGTGCTCCCTGCGCGCCCGCAGGACCGGCAGGACCCTGCGGGCCTTGCAGACCCTGCACGCCCTGCGGCCCCGTGGGACCGATGGGACCGGGAACGCCCTGAATGCCCTGCACGCCCTGCGGACCGGTCGGCCCGATCACGCCGTAGGGCGGGAACGGACGCGGGCAGCACTGCTGGTCGCAGCCGCAGCTGCTGCCGCAATTACCCTGATAACGATTGATAGCGATCACCCTCCTTGATTTTTCGGCGGTGTGCCGCCGAAGCGCAGACGATACGCCTGCGTTTCAGTCTATGCGCGAGGACGCAAAAGGGTCCCGCCGTGTACGCGGCGGAACCCTTCGGGAAACGGTATTTTCTTGTGCGCGAGGCTTACAGCGCGGCGCGGAGTGCCTCCACGCGGTCGCACTTTTCCCACGCGACGCCCAGCTCCTCGCGGCCCATGTGACCGTAGGCGGCGAGCTGACGGTAGATCGGGCGGCGCAGGTCAAGGTCGCGGATGATGGCGGTCGGGCGCAGGTCAAAGACCTTCTCGACGGCCTCCTCGAGCTTCGTATCGGCGACTGTGCCGGTGCCGAAGGTCTCGACGAGCACGCTCACGGGATGCGCCACGCCGATGGCGTAGGCGAGCTGCACCTGGCACTTCGACGCAAGACCGGCAGCCACGATGTTCTTGGCGATCCAGCGCGCGGCGTAGGCGGCGGAGCGGTCCACCTTCGTCGGGTCCTTGCCGGAGAAGCAGCCGCCGCCGTGCGGGGCGCTGCCGCCGTAGGTATCGACGATGATCTTGCGGCCCGTCAGACCGCTGTCGCCCTGCGGGCCGCCGATGACGAAGCGGCCGGTTGGGTTGACATAAATTTTCGTTTCGCCGTCGAGAAGGCCCGCGGGGATGGTGGGCTTGATGACCAGCTCGATCATATCGCGGCGGATGGTCTCCAGCTCCGCCTCGGGCGCGTGCTGCGTGGAGACGACCACGGTGTCGATGCGCTTGGGCTTGCCGGCCTCGTCGTATTCGACTGTGACCTGCGTCTTGCCGTCGGGACGCAGATAGTCCACAAGACCCTGCTTGCGAACCTCGGTCAGGCGCTTGGACATCTTGTGCGAGAGTGAGATGGCCAGAGGCATCAGCTCCGGCGTTTCGTCGCAGGCGTAGCCGAACATCATGCCCTGGTCACCCGCGCCGTTGTCGAGGTCGCTCGCGCCGCTTTCCTTGTTTTCATAGGAGTTATCGACGCCCATGGCGATGTCGCCGCTCTGCTCGTCGATGTTGGTGATGATGCCGCAGGTGTCGCAGTCGAAGCCGTATTTCGCGCGGTCGTAGCCGATCGAGCGGATGACCTCACGCGCGATCTTGGGAATATCGACGTAGCAGCTCGTCGTGATCTCGCCCATGATGTGGACAAGGCCGGTGGAGACGGTCGTCTCGCAGGCGACGCGGCCGTTGGGGTCCTTTTCCAGAATGGCGTCGAGCACCGCGTCGGAGATCTGGTCGCAGATCTTGTCGGGATGCCCTTCGGTGACGGACTCGGAGGTGAATAAACGCTTTGCCATGATTCTTCTTTCCTTTCTTTTCTCGCGGGAGCACAAAAAAAGCGCTCGGCCGAATCGGTCGAGTGCGAAAACTTTTTGCTTTCCCTCATCTTTCGATTCGTTCGACGGATTTGGCACCTTGCGCTGCAGGTTGCCGTGGTATCATCGGGCCGTTCCCTCCACCACTCTTGATGAAGTATGAACTTGTCTGGTATTTGCTGAAATTATTCTACCCGGATTCCCATGTGATGTCAACAGATATTTCAAGAATTTGTGCAAATGCTTGACTTTGCCCTTTCTTATGCTACAATAGCCACAGCAAGAAATGCGAGAGTCATCGGAGGACCTGCGGCCGCAGCCGCAGCGGTCGAGAAGATGTCGGATGCGTCCGGTCAAAAAAGAGACCGGATTTTTTTTGCTCATTTTCAAGAGGGGAGAGAGTGTCATGGTATTCAGCAGCGCCAGCTTTCTGATCTTTTTCCTGCCGTGCCTGCTTGTCCTGTATTTCCTTGTGCCGCGGCGCTGCCGCTATCTGAGAAACCTTATCCTGCTGGCCTTTTCGCTGGCGTTTTATGCCTGCGGCGGGCCGAAATTTCTGTTGCTCATGCTGCTCTCCATTGTCATCAACTACGTCGGCGGGCTGCTGGCGGGGCCGGCGCACCGCGCGGGGACGCGGCGGCTCGGCATGACGCTTGCCGTGGTGCTGGGGCTTGCGCTGCTGGGCTGGTTCAAGTACGCGGGTTTCTTCGGCGAGATGCTCCACGCTCTGCTGCCGGTCGTTCCGGTGCCGCAGGTGACGCTGCCCATCGGCATCTCCTTCTTCACCTTTCAGGGCCTGAGCTACGTCATCGACGTGTACCGCGGCGACGCCGCGGTGCAGCGCGACCCGCTCAAGCTCGCGCTTTACATCGCCTTCTTTCCGCAGCTCGTCGCCGGTCCCATCGTGCGCTACACCACCGTCGCGGAGGAGATCGACGAGCGGCATGAGTCGTCTCCGAATTCTCCGCCGGCGCGGTGCGCTTTCTCTTCGGCCTCGGCAAAAAGATGCTGCTGGCGAACGCCGTGGCGCGGATCGCGGATGCGGCCTTTGCCGCCGTTATGCCCTCGGTGCTTTTCGCGTGGCTGGGCGCGGTGGCGTACACCTTCCAGATCTACTTCGATTTCTCCGCCTATTCCGATATGGCCATCGGCCTCGGGCGAATGTTCGGCTTCCACTTTTTGGAGAATTTCAATTACCCCTATGTCGCGCGGAGCGTCACGGAGTTCTGGCGGCGCTGGCACATTTCACTTTCCACCTGGTTTCGCGACTATGTGTATATCCCGCTCGGCGGCAACCGCTGCTCGAGGGCGCGCAATGTGTGGAACCTCTTCGTCGTCTGGTTCCTGACCGGAATGTGGCACGGCGCGAGCTGGAATTTCATCGCCTGGGGACTTTGGTTCTTTGTGCTGCTCGTGGGGGAAAAGCTCCTCTGGGGCAAGGCTCTGGAGCGTCTGCCGTCGCTCGTGCGCCACGCCTACGCGATGGTGCTGGTCGTATTCAGCTGGGTGCTCTTCCGCGCCGAGACGCTCACGGCCGCGGCGGCTTACTTCGCCGCCATGTTCGGCAGCAGCGGCGTGTGGTGCGGCAGCCGCGTCGTCTATTACGCGCTGGAGTTCTGGCCGGAGCTGCTGTGCTGCTGCATCGCCGCGCTGCCGGTGAAGCAATGGCTGGAGACGGCGCTTCAAAAGCGGGACGCCGCGCCTGCCCGCGCCGTGCTGACGTGGGGCCCGAAGCTCGCGGCGATGGCGCTGCTGGCGTGCTCATACTGCAAGCTCGTTACGGGATCGTTCAATCCCTTCATCTACTTCCGGTTCTGAGAGGAGGCGCCGACATGAAAAAATTCAGCGAGTGGGTGATGGTCCTGCTCTTTTCCGGCACGCTCCTGGTCCTGATGGCAGCGACCATCCTGCTGCCGAAGGAGCGCTACTCCTACTACGAAAACCGCAACCTCTCCGCCTTCCCCGAGATCAGCGTCGAGAGCATCGCAAACGGTAAGGTCTTCGGCGAGCTGGAGACCATGTTCTGCGACTACGCCGCCTGGCGCACCGCCGCGCTCCGCGCGGTGACCTGGTGCGACCTGAATCTTTTCCACCGTCCTGTGGTGAACGAGGTCGTCGTCACGCCCGACGCGCTGCTCGAGGAGCTCTACACCATGCCCGACACCGCCGAGGATATCGTGCGCGAGGCCGACACCGTGGCGGCGGACAACGCCGCGCTGCGCGATCAGATCGAGGCCTACGGGGGATACTACTGCTATCTCGCCGTGCCCTGCCAGTACGCCTACTACGAGGACGCATATCCCGCCTACCTCGAAAACCGCGCCGCCTACACCGCCGCCGAGCGCGCGGCGCTCCGCGAGGCCATGGAGGCGCGGGGTATCGCCTATGTGGACATGGGCGAGATCTTTGATGCCGAGGGCCATCTGCCGGAGTTCAGCTCAAAGGTGGACAACCACTACGGCCTGCGCGGCGCGTATGTGACCTACCGCGCGGCGGCGGAGCGGCTCGCGGCGGACGGCTGCGCGCTCTGCGTTCCCGAGGAGGGGACGGACGTGACCTTCTCCGCGCTGCCCAATCCCTACATGGGCTCGCGCACGCGCAAGCTGCTCGGCCTGCGCGGCAACGATGAAAAGCTCCTCACGGCCTCGTTCGCCGAGGACCTCCCCTTCACCCGCTTCGATAACGGCGCGGCGGCGGAGGCCACGGTCTACGCGCTTCCGGGCAGCGACGCCGAGCCGCTGACCTACGGCCTCTACATGGGCGGCGACATCGCCGAGACGGTCATCCGAACCGACCGCCCCGAGCTTCCCAACGCCCTGATTTTCGGCGACAGCTTCACCAATCCGGTGGAGTGCCTTGCCTACTACAGCTTCAATGAGCTGCGCTCGGTCGACCTGCGCCACTACACGGCGCAGAGCCTGAGCGACTACATCGCGGCCTATCAGCCCGACGTGGTGCTGTGTGTCCGCGACTATCAGAGTCTTCTCCTGCGGGAGTTCAACGGAGATTTCTTCAGTTAACTGCCGCAAAAGCCAGACAGAAAGGAGGCAGAACGCCTTGCGGATCACGCTTTCCGATCATTTTACCTACCAAAAGCTTCTGCGCTTCACGATGCCCAGCATCGTCATGATGATCGTCACCTCGGTCTACAGCATCGTGGACGGCTTCTTTGTCTCCAACTGCGTGGGCAAGAACGCCTTCGCCGCGCTCAACCTCATCTTCCCCGTGCTCATGGCGCTCTCCGCCTTCGGCTTCATGGTCGGCACCGGCGGCAGCGCCCTCATCGCCAAGACCCTCGGCGAGGGAAAGACGAAGGAGGCGAACGGCATCTTCTCGATGCTCGTCACGATCCTGGCGGTCGGCGGCGCGGTGCTCGCCGCGGTCTTCTTCGTGTTCATCCGACCGATCTCCTATGCCGTCGGCGCGACGGAGCTGACCATCGACGACTGCGTGCTCTATGGGCGCATCCTGCTCGTCTCGCTGCCGCTCTTCATGCTGCAAAACAGCTTCCAGAGCTTCCTTGCCACGGCGGAAAAGCCGGGCTTCGGGCTGAAGGTGACGGTGTTCGCGGGACTGACGAACGTGGTGCTCGACTTCCTGCTCGTCTATGTCCTTCCGTTCGGACTTGCGGGCGCGGCGCTCGCCACCGCCCTTTCGCAGGCGGTCGGTGCGGCCATTCCGCTCGCCTACTTCCTGCGCGAGAACGACACGCCGCTGCGGCTCGGACGGCCGTGCTTTGACCTGCGTGCGCTTTGGCGGGCCTGCTGTAATGGCTCGAGCGAGATGGTGAGCAATCTCTCCGGCTCGCTTGTCGGCATTCTCTACAACATTCAGCTCATGGCGATCGCGCGTGAGAACGGCGTGAGCGCCTACGGCGTTCTGATGTACGTCGACTTCATCTTCAAGGCATTTTTCTTCGGCTATTCCATCGCCGTCACGCCGGTCGTCGGCTACCACTACGGCGCACAAAACCATGCGGAGCTCAAAAGCCTCCTGCGCAAGAGCCTGATCATCACCGTGCTCGTGAGCCTCGTCATGACCGGCGCTTCCGTGACCCTTGCCGGCCCTATCGCCGACCTCTTTGTGGGCTACGACGCGGCGCTGCACGATATGACGGTCAACGCCCTGCGCATCTACTCGGTCTCGTTTCTTGTCTTCGGCTTCAACATCTTCGGCTCGGCGTTCTTCACCGGGTTGAACGACGGCACGGACAGCGCGCTCATTTCGTTCCTGCGGACGCTGGTGTTTCAGGTCGCGGCGATCTTGCTGCTGCCGAGGTGGCTGGACATCAACGGCATCTGGCTCGCCGTCACCGCCGCGGAATCGCTCACGCTGCTCGTCACCGTTTCGCTCCTTGCCGCGAAGCGGAGAAAATATCACTACTGAGCCGAAAAATTCCCGCCGCGCGGCGGGAATTTTCGCGGAATTTATAATTTGGTAATGACTTTTTCCGCCGCATAGGGTACAATGCAGGATAAGCTATTTTCACGATCGGAGGGATCGACCTTGAATTCTCTGCGCCGCCGCATCGACCGCTTCTGCGTGCTGCATCCGAACTTCGGCATTCCGAACCTGATGCTCTACATCGTCATCGGCAACATCGCCTTCTATCTGCTCTCCCTGTTTTCCTCGCTCAACAATACCTCGTTCTATTCCATTCTCAGCTTCAGCTGGGCGGGCCTCAAGCAGGGGCAGCTCTGGCGGCTGCTGTCCTTCAGCTTTCTGCCGACGGACACGCGACCCTTCTGGCTGCTGGTGAGCTGCTATTTCTATTACTGGATCGGCTCGACGCTCGAGCGCGAGTGGGGTACGGCGAAGTTCACCATCTACTACCTCAGCGGCGTGCTCCTCACGGCGCTCGGCGCGGTCATCACGAGTCTGATCACCGGGTACGACTGGCAGGTGGCGGGCGCGACCTATGTGAATTTTGCCATGTTCTTCGCCTTCGCCACGCTCTATCCCGACGCGCAGGTGTTGCTGTTCTTCTTCATTCCGGTCAAGATCAAGTGGATGGCCATTCTGGACGCGTGCTACTTCGCGTACATCATCTTCTTCTGCGCCGCCTCCCGCTATTGGATCGGCGTGGTGCTGCCGCTCGTGGCGCTGCTGAACTTCTTTGTGTTCTTCGCGCCGGAGATCGGGCGCTTTGCCAAGCGGGAGCAGACGCGGACCAAGCAGGCGGCGCACTTCCACAACGCCGTCCGCCAGACGCAGCGCGAGCAGCAGAGCCAGGGCTACCGCCACAAGTGTGCGGTCTGCGGCCGCACCGACGTCACGAATCCGGAGCTGCAGTTCCGCTACTGCTCGAAGTGCGCGGGCTATCACTGCTTCTGCTCCGACCACATTTTCAACCACGTCCACTTTACGGACGAAAATCCCTGAGGAGGCATTGTTATGGCATTGACCAGAGAGCAGGCATGGGACCTGCTCAACGAGTACAACAAGGGTGAATTTCACCTCAAGCACGGTCAGATCGTCGGCGACGTGATGCGCTGGTACGCAAATGAACTGGGCTACGGCGACGAGGCCGACTTCTGGGAGACCGTGGGTCTCCTGCACGACCTTGACTTTGAGATGTATCCCGACGAACACTGCATCAAATCGCAGGAGATCATGCGGGAAAAGGGACTGGATGAGCGCCTGATCCGCGCGACCGCCAGCCACGGCTACGGCCTGCATTTCGACGGCCTGCCCGAGCCGCAGCACGAGATGGAGAAGGTCCTCTTTGCCGCCGACGAGCTGACCGGCCTCATCGGCGCGGTCGCCCTCATGCGCCCGAGCAAGAGCGTGGACGACCTTGAGGTCAAGTCCGTCAAGAAGAAGTACAAGGACAAAAAGTTCGCCGCCGGCTGCTCGCGCGAGGTCATCGAGCGCGGCGCGGAGATGCTCGGCTGGGATCTCGATACCCTCATCGAGCGCACCATCCTCGCCATGCGCGCGAGCGAGCACGTCGATTGAAACGCATAGAAAAAAGCGGAGACTGTCGAACAGTCTCCGCTTTTTTTATGCGCTGTTTCAGTAGGGGCAGGGGAACGCGGAGAACACCGCGTGGCGGTTCATCGTGGTAAAGGGGTAGGCGTAATAAGTCTCGCTTCCGGGAACAGGCACAAAATCGCCGGTTTCGTCATTCCATTCCCGACGGGTGATGGTCTGCATGATCTCGCCGGCATCGCCGTTCCACGCGACCAGATAGCTCTCGGTGTCGATGGTGATGTCGCTGCCGCGGTCGGCACACGCCGCGTAGAGCGCGCCGTCGGACTCCACAAAGCGGCCTGTGGCGAGCCATTCGTCGGCAAGCTCCGCGCTGACGTGCTCGCACAGCAGCGCGCGCAGCTCGTCGAGCGTGTTCACGTCGCCCAGCATGACGCGGGCGAGGGGAAGACCGTCCACTGTGATGTCGGGCGCGCCGCTGTCCACGGGCGGGGTGGTCATGTTGAACCACGACCAGAGTGTTTTGGTGGTGTAATAGTCCGCAATGATGATCTCGTCCTGCGGCACATTGAGCAGAGACTGTGTGTGGCTGTCGAGCGCGTTGTAGAAGTGGCTGTAGGGGATCTCGAAGGTCTGCGGCCCCGAGGCGTAGGGCCCGAGGACATAGGCGTCGAAGTTGACGGTCATGCCGCTGCCGCTGAAATAAAAGTGCGCGTTGGAGGAGAGGTCATAGACGTAGGAGTAGAAATCATCGTAGAGGTAATCGTCCAGTCCCTCTTCGTAGATCCTGTTCACGATCTCCGAGGCGAGCGTATCGACCAGCGTTTTGCCGAGTGCACTGTCGGTGGAGGACTGCGCGTTGAGCGCGTCGAGCGTCAGAAATTCGCCGGTGGTGAGATCGAAGCTCCAGGTGAGGGTGGAGGTGTTCGGATGCGCGCCGCCGTAGAAGGCGTAGGCATTGGCAAGCACGCTGATGAGCCCGTCGGTCTGGTAGACGACCTCGCCGAGCAGTTCATCCTCGTAGTAGATGTACTCAAAGGACATGGAGTCACTGCCGTAATGGTCGCGCGCCTCCTGAGCCAGCTCCGACTCGTTGGAGAGCACCGCGGCGTAGCAGCGCTCCATCTCGGCGTTGAAGGCGTCGCGCACGGCAACCGCCGCGCTCTGTGTGGCTGCGGCGCCGGGTTCATAGAGCGCGCCGTCGGCGGTGCGAAGCTCAAGCTGCGGCAGCTCATAATTTGTGTGCAGCAGCACCGTGCCGTCGTCGGCAGTGTAGGTCGATTCATGGGTGAGCGGCGTGCCGACGGCGAAGGTCAGCTCCGGCGTCTCCGGCTGGGAGGGCTTTGGAGCATCGGGACCAGTCGGATCGCCGTTGCCGCCGCAGGCGGTCAGCGACAGCAAGAGCGAAAGCGTCAGCAGGGAGGCGAACAGTTTTTTCATGGTGAGTCTCCTTTCTGAATGCCGGTCACAGAATGACCGGGTCGGTCGTCCATGCGCTGCCGGGCTTCGCCGCGGCAAGGGACGGATAGGCCAAAGTATATTGCTCCTCCGCGCGGGCGGTCAGGGCGAAGAGCCGCTGCGCGGCCGCGTCCAGCCGCCGCACGTCCGCGCTCCTCGTGAGGACAGGCGCGGCGGCGGTCGTTTTCATGCATCGGAGCACCTCGCGCCCGCGCTCGTTACACGCGAGCACACGCAGATAGGGCACGCGCTGCGGGATATCCTCCGGCGTGACGCCGAGATAGACGGCAAGCAACAGCCGCCGCAGCCGCGCGTAGGCGTAGCGCTTGGACTTCGCCGCGGCGAGAATGCCGTCGATCGTCGTCTCGCGCTGCACGGCGTCGTAGAAGCGGTGGTAAAGCCCCTCGCCGCCGCCGTCGAAGGGGGCGAAGTCCTCCTCGCGCATCGCGCGCAGACGGGCGAGGATCGCACGCTCGGCGTTTGCCATCGTCACCGGCGCACGGCCCGCCGCGCACTCGCGCGCATAGATGTCCGCACTCTCCGGTGTGAGGAATTCGTCGGCACACGCGCCGTTTATGAGCAGTTCACGAATGTGGCTCG
>OBAI01002859.1_pt1 | contig 10328 bp, 10 predicted proteins | sample 1517461 | NCBI WGS metagenome assembly OBAI01 (sample SAMN04571696, study PRJEB22368) | human gut metagenome | biome: human gut; material: stool | host: Homo sapiens | place: Luxembourg | collected 2012-06-29
GCAGAAAATGGTGCTGACCTGATTCTTTTTCCAGAAGTGCAGCTGACAGAGTTCTTCCCGCAATATCCCGGACAGGACGTTTCCGGATATGCCTGTGAACTTGACGGCGAGATTATACAGGCATTTCAGGCAGCCTGCAGGGGAAATCATATCATGGCAGTTCCAAATGTTTATCTGCGTGAAGGCGGGCACGATTATGATGCCAGTATTCTGATTGGGCGTGACGGCGAGATCATTGGTATTCAGAAGATGGTACATGTCGCACAGGCGGAGCATTTCTACGAGCAGGATTACTACACGCCATCCAATGACGGATTCCATGTGTTCGATACGGACATAGGCAGGATAGGAATCGTGGTTTGCTTTGATCGGCATTATCCGGAGAGTATCAGGACAGAAGCACTGATGGGTGCCGACCTAATCCTTGTGCCGACCGTTAACGAAAAGGCAGAGCCACTCACGATGTTTGAGTGGGAAATCAGGGTGCAGGCGTTTCAGAATTCTGTAGCCATCGCTATGTGCAACAGGGTAGGCACAGAGGACGACATGCAGTTTGCCGGTGAATCTTTGGTAACCGATGCTTATGGGAATCTGATCTGTAAGGCCGGTGACGAAGAAGGGGGGCTCTACGCAGAAGTGGATCTGAAAGAATCGTCCGATTTGCGGAATAAGAAGCCATATACCCAGCTGAGACGCACAGAAGACTATCTTTGATTGTGCAACACCTGAGAAATAAGGTCGAGTGGATGGGAAATCTCATATTTTCGGACATGTTCCCTCAGAGCGATGAGTGGAGACGATTGAATAATATGTGCGGTTCCATTATATATGTAGGGACAAGCACATCGACCTGTTTCCGAAAACGTTCGCGGTTGAGAAAATCGTAAGTTGTAAAGGAGCGTTATGCAATGGAAAAAAGAAAAATTGTTCGTGGGATTATATTGGCAGTATTGCTGGTTTGTGCGGTGTTTTTGATTTATTCCATAGTAACAGACCCATTAGGCGAACATGATATTATGCTTGCCCTTGCTGTTACCGCTGGATTTATTGCATTAGAGCAGGACAAGCGAAAAGAAAGATAACTTCAAGGTTGCTGGAGGATTATAAGTGATTAGAAGAATGCAGAGAGCAGATATAGACAGAGTTGCAGATATTTGGCTTGATACTAATATAAGAGCGCATAATTTTATTTCCAAACAATACTGGCAGAACAATTTTAGTATAGTGAAAGAAATGCTTTCACAGTCAGAGATATACGTGTATGAGGAAAAAAATGAAATCCAAGGTTTTGTAGGATTGAGTGATAAGTATATTGAGGGAATATTTGTTTCCAGTAAAGAGCAGTCTAAGGGGATAGGCAACCTTTTGATGTGTTATGTAAAAAACATCAAGAACCAATTAAGCCTGAGCGTATATCAAAAGAATATACGAGCAGTTAATTTTTATCAAAAAGAGGATTTCAACATTCAGAGTGAGAATGTTGATGAAAATACTGGTGAAAAAGAGTATATAATGACGTGGAAACGGAAATAAAACTTCCAGTTTGCCAGAGAAAGGTATGGTGAGCGAATGAGAATATTATACGAACTTTCATGGTTATGGGAGACGCTGGTCATTGTGCTTGCGGCTGCGGCTGTTTGCGTGGTTTGTGCCATGCTAATCTGTAAGGCAGTAAAGAAGAACTTCAGCAAAAAAACGGCGGCAGTTATCGGCGCAGCAGCGTTTGCAGGTGCTGTTTTGGCAGTCATTGTGATTGCCCGGACTCCGATGCCGCTTTGATTAAACGGGATGCTTGATTGCCTGTGCATAAGTACAACTTCCAGTTTGTAAAAACGAAAATTTCTCCAAAGTTCCCACTGCTCCTGTATACAATAAGCCAGACTTCCGAGCTGTCCCGGACTTCTGGCTCATTGTATACAGGAAATACTGATGTATCCTGCTTTTCCATTCCACAGAAATCACTGATCTATTCTGCTTTTCTATTCCACAGAAATCCTGATTTTCAGAGATTTCCTTTTCTGTGACTCAAGCGGAATATTTTTATACCGATAAACACTCAGCACGAGTCCCATCAAAATATAGGAAAGCAGCGTTCCACTTCCTCCATATGACAAAAATGGAAGAATGACAGGCATTTCCGGTACAATATTTAAGCAGATCAGAAAACTGTATACAATCTGACCGGCAAATACCAGTCCACAACCATATCCGATCATTTTCCCAAGTTCATTTGACTGATTTCCCGAAATCCGAAAAATTTTCCATATCAGCATGACATATAAACCTGCCACAATCATTCCCGCTATAATACCAAAGCAGGCAATCAGGCTCATCCAGATCAGCTCTCCGTTAAATCCTGCAAGGCTGCTCTCAAGGATCTTCATACCTGAAATACTTTTTCCAAGCATTTTACTTTCTCGAAAAACTCCTGCAATCTGATTCTGCATATAGCCGTAAATACCTGTTTGATCAAAATATGCCTGAATCCGCTCCTGCTGATACGCTTTCAATATTTTTTCAAAAATTATGACACTTCCTGTTATAAAAAATGCGGTACCGCCTCCCCATAAAGCAAATAGGGTCCTCTTTTTGGATATATCATACCAGCTTCTTTGAATTGCGATCGTAACCATCATCAGAAGAGCCAGTGCCAGGAGAGCGGCATGAATCAGCGATGCACTCTGCACTACCAGTCCTACCGGAAGAATCATCCACCCAGCGATCTTCCATAATGCTTCATAGCCTTTTCTTCTATAGGAATATAATACTGCTCCGAACAAAGGAACATAAAGGTACATCAGCAGTGGTACAGACACTGCCATATTTCCGAGCCGGAGATACGTTCCCGCTCCTCCCATATACAGTCGGCATGGAATGGTAAGCCCCATCAATGCAAGAAAGACCCCTGCCATCCATTTTCCATATTTTCCAAGTATACTGTAGTCCAGATAATAAATGCCCAACATCAGAACAAATCCAACTACAGTAAACAGTAACTGCCTCTGTGGAAATCCCATTTCATATCCATGACTTTTCAATCCATACTGCAAAACGATACTGATGATTCCCAGTATCCCTGCCAGCAATACAAGTCCCCAGGACATCTGTGGTCTGTGGATCCGGTCAAGCTCTACCCCAACCTGTACCGGATCTCCCATTTCCGCGATTGCTTTTTTTAATGCCTGCTCTTCTGTCATCCCTTTTTTCAAATACATTTCTGCCTGATCAGTAATATGATCCTCTAGTTCTTTTTCTATGCCTGGGCATGCCTTTTTACAACGGATCTGATCCGTCACACACCGCAGATATTCTTCTTTTTTCATCCCAGTCCCTCCATCGCCAGTACATCGGTCACCGCTTTCTGATATGCCTTCCACTCTTCCTTTTTTTCCTCCAGACGTCCATGTCCTGCTGCCGTAAGTCTGTAATACTTTCGTTCCTTTCCCATTACTTTCTGCTCATAGGACGTTACAAAATTTTTCTCTTCCAGCCCATGTAAGAGCGGATACAGAGTTCCCGCTTTCAGTTCAAAGACATTCTGCGATTTTTCCCGCAAAGCTTCTATCATCTCGTATCCATACATATCCTTCTCTTCCAGCAGCCGCAGGATCAACAGCATCATGCTCCCTGAAACTAATGATTTTTCAATTTTCACTACAATCTCCCCTTTCCTGTATATCGATTGTCTATATATCGTCTATCTATATATTATATCGAACATCTATCTATGTCAAGGCATTTTATCTCCTTACTTAACTTCTTTTTTTCACTTTAACAGAAAAAAATACGCACAGAACAGTTCTTTTCAAAACCGCTCTGTGCATTCTTTTCTATTTTCGTTCTATTTTTCTTTTTCAGTCCTGTTATTTACCAGGATTTTCCAGCTTTATTCTGCTATCATGCAGAGTTCTCCGGCTTTCAGTAAAACTTCTTTCTCACTGCCTTTTCCAATACGCACAGTAACTTTCTTCTCTGTATCAGAAGAAAGCCAGGCTTCTGCTTTTCCATTTTCCCAGCGAATGCTCACAGTAATATTACCTCTTGCTTTCAGACCGCTTATTTCTCCTTTTGTCCATTTTTCAGGCAATGCAGGGAGAATCGTGATCACTCCGTCATGGCTTTGAAGCAGGGCTTCTGCCACACCGGCAGTATAACCGAAGTTTCCATCAATCTGATAAGGCGGATGGGCACAGAACAGATTTGCATAAACTCCGCCCCCGTTCGCCATATTCATAGACTCTTTTGGATCTACCAAATGGAGGATCTCATTCATCAGCTTTCCGGTATGTACTCCGTCTTTCATTCTTGCCCACATCAGAATCTTCCATGCCAGACTCCAGCCTGTTCCGGCATCCCCTCTCCGTAAAAGACTGGTTCTCGCAGCCTCATCCCGGATGCAACTCATAGAGCTGGGAAAGATGGCGGTGATGTGGATCTGCTTCTTCAAAATCTTCATTCCATTCAAGGATCTGTCCGTTACTTCCAACAGCAGGTGCTGCCATCTCTTCAAAGATTTTTTCTGCCTGTCCGGTCAGCTCATCCCGGATTCCCAAAATCCTGCCCGCCTCCAGATAATCTCTCAAAAGATTTCTTACAATCGCATTTTCATTTTCCGTATACTGTGCTACCGTGAGCTTTTCTTTCTTTTCCTCTCCGAAAAGGAAATCATTCTCCGGTGACGTTGCCGGTGACATCGCATAACCCTGTGCTGTCCCCACAACACTTTCCACACAGAAACGTACATTTTCTTTTAATACCGGATAAATCCGCTCCAGATATGCCCGATCCTCTGTGAATAAGTACTGGTCATAAAGATTCCGGCAAAGCCAGGCATAACCCATTGGCCAGAAGTTCCACTCAGCTCTTCCATCAGCAGGTGTCGTCTTTCTCCAAAGATCCGTATTATGGAAACTGCAGACTCCCTCTTTTCCGAAATAATGCATCGCAGTCTCTTTTCCATCTGCTGCCATCTCTTCACAGAGCCTTACCAGCGGCTCTCCCATTTCCTCCAGATTACACGGACCTGTCTGCCAGTAATTCATCTCGGTATTGATATTGATCGTATAATCTGAGAACCACGGTGGCACTAACTCTGCATTCCAGATTCCCTGAAGATTGGCTGCCTGCGTTCCCGGTCTTGAAGCTGCGATCAGAAGATACCTTCCATACTGGAACAGCAAAGCATTCAATCCTACATCTTCCGGGTGATCCTGAAAATCTGTCAGACGCTGCCGGAGGTCTTTTTCTGCATACTCATCCTTTTCTCCAAGAGAAAAGGACACTCTCTTATAATACTTCTGATACTCTTTCAGATGCTCCGTTCGCAAAGCCTCATAACTTTTCCCAGTACAATCAAAATCTGCCTTTAAAAGTTCTTCCGGACATCTGCCCTCTATAACCGGATGTCTGTCAAAGCCTGCAAAGCTGGAACGGATCCCATAATAAAGCGTTACTTCCTCTGCATTTTCCACAATAACTGCATTGCCTGCTTCGTTTACTTTTCCGTCTGTGACGATCTTTCCCCAGCCTTCGTAGCACATTCCCTGCTTTTCCGGCTCTTCCGGGAATACGGGAACAGCTTTTTCCGAGCCACCTTCGCCTACGGTAAATGGAACTCTGCCCGGACACTGCCCTTTTGTCTTCAGAATCCCATCCGTGCAACAGCTTTCCCTGGCATAACCTCCTTCCACATACAACTTCAGTGAAAAGGCTTTTTCAGAACGGATCTTATAAACCAATACCTGTGCAGGCTGACTGACAATACAGGACTTTTCCACCAAAGCTCCCTGATTTTTATAAGTTATCCTCACTTCTGCTGTATCCAGGCACAGTTCCCGGTGATAATCCGAAATTTCTTCTGTCCCGTCCAGCATTTCCATATATACATTTCCAAAAGGAACATACATCTGAACGTCCTCTGAACTGCTGAAGCACTCCTCAAGATATTCCATCGCCTTCTGATATTCTCTTTTTTCCGTCAGTTCTCTCACTTTTTCAAGATATCCTTCAGGAAGTTTTTTCTGCGTCTTTTCAGGATACCCTGACCAGAGTGTATCTTCATTTAATGCAAGTATTTCCTTCTTTGTTCCACCATAAACCATGGCACCTATCCGCCCATTTCCAAGCGGAAGACTTTCATGCCAGTTTTCTGCCGGATGATCATAGTAAAGTTTCATGTCAGTCCCTCCATCTGTTCTGGTTCAAACCTGATTGTTATAGATGAAATATTAGCATACCTTTTTGTTAGAAACAACTCTCTGTTTATAAATTTTCCTGTTGAGAAACATTATTCCAGGCCGCCAAATCCCCTTGCTGTCAGATCCTTCCACGCTTCTTCATCAAACTCATTCTTTTTATAATAATATTTCCGGTCTTCCTCTGTGATCGTGCGGATCACCCTGCATGGATTTCCTGCTGCTATAGACCAGTCGGGAATATCTTTTGTCACCACACTCCCTGCTCCGATCACTACATTATTCCCAATCTTCACACCAGGGCAGACAATCGTATTTCCTCCCAGCCAGCAATTATCACCGATGGATACCTGGATTCCATACTCATACATACTATTTCGGGAATCCGGATGGATTGGATGTCCTGCCGTATAAATTGCCACATTCGGAGCAAACATACAGTTATCTCCGATCGTAACTTTCCCAACGTCTAAAATTGTACAATTATAATTTGCATAAAAATTCTTTCCGACTTCGATATTAAATCCATAATCGCAATAGAACGGAGGATTGATAAAAGCACCTTCTGATTTTCCAAGTAATTCTTTTACAATTTTTTCAATTTTCTCAAAATCGCTCCGGTCAACCGTATTCAATTCCTGAGTCAGCTTTCTCGCACGCTTTTGCTGCTCCATCACTTCTTTATCCGCTATGTATGCAATTCCTGCATCTCTTCTTTTTATCTGATCCATATTTTTTCTCCTCTTTCTTTTTAAGATGTCGGGGTCAATAAATTCTGTAATATTTCAGTTTTTTCAAAAGAAAAGGAAACGTCACAACGTACGTTCCCAACTTCTTTTATTGCCTTTCATTTTTTACTTTTCTTCTCAGGCTCTATACTTTTTCTTTTTCCAAATTACAACTGATCCTGCTATTACCGCTCCGCTAAGATACAGCATTGCAAGCATCAGTCCTGCATTTTCATGATCGCCAGTCTTCGGAATGCCTGAACTATCTGCTTTCGGATTTGTCTTTGTATTTGTCTTTGTATTTGTCTTCGTATTCTGATCTGTCTTACTTCCTGCCTGTGCCGGTTTCTTCTCAAGAGCTGCAATAGCATCTTCGATTGCTTTTGCCATCTCATCTACTTCTGCCTGCTCCTTGATATTCTTACCACGGACAACTGCGTTGATTGCTTCTTCTACTTTTGTAAAATCTTTGTAGTCCTCTTTGTTCAGGCCATTCGCCTTTTCGATTGCCTCTTCGACTTTACTGTAGTCCGCATCTTTATATTCCAATGCTGCGATTGCTTCTTCGATCGCTTTCGCCATTTCATCTACTTCTGCCTGTCTTGCAATCACTCTTCCTCTGACAACACTTGCTGTCGCTGCATTCAGTCCTTCAACAGACTCATCAGTATATACTGTCAGATCTGATGGAATAGATTCCAATGCTGCATCAACAGCACTGTAATCTGCAGGTTCTGCTCCACAAATTGGTGTTCTGCCTTCTACAAAAGTCCAACCATTATTTTTATCATCCGCATTCAGTGCGGCAGTAAAATCTTCTGTTTTCATTTCAGTCAAAGATTTTGCGACCGCAGCTTCATGTGCATTTTTAACTTCCAAATTACCGTCCGCAAAATAGCAGTTTGTAATTTCACTTCTCTCTGTTGCATCCTGCATAGCAAACGCATACCGATATGCAACAGTTCCGATTACACTTCCCGTCGAGTAACAGTTTTTAACAGAACCATATCCATACCCTGCTGAAGCATCTGTTCCAACAAAAGATGCCATGGAAGCAACTGCCTGTGTCACATTTCCGGTAGCATAACAATTTTTGATATTCAGCCCCCAAAGACTTCCGGCAAAGCCTCCGATATAGGAACCGCCCGTTACATTTCCGGTGGCATAACAATTCTTGATAACAGTTTCTTCATTTTTGTTACCATTTCCCTTGCCGATAAAGCCTCCGACATCTGCACCACCACGAGCATTTGCTTCAACATCCAGTGAAACATCCGCTCTGCTGTATGAAATTTCCGACGCTTCTCCCAGCTCACCAATCAGGCCACCAATTGAACCTTTACCTGATGCTTCATTAATATTACCGGATACACTACATTCTTTAATTCCCTGCGTTCCGTCAAAAGCACCCACAAGTCCTCCAATCCAATAGGCAGCCGCATTGCCGTTCTCCGGTGTAGTCATATTTATTGAAAGGTCCGTCACATGACAATTTTCAATTCCTCCACTTGCAGAACCTGCAAGTCCTCCAGTCAGTCCGATTGCATAACCGGAAACTTTTTTTGCCACACCGTTTATAGAAACGTGATTCAGATTCACGTTACTGATTTTCCCATCTGCTGCACCAAATAATCCAAATACATCTCCTTCTGCCGGTGTACTTGCTGTTCCGATAGTCAGATTGGAAATCATATGTCCTTTTCCATCAAAATTTCCGGAAAACATAGAATAATCTGAACCTCCGAACAAAGCATCGGAAAAAGAGTTTGCGATTGGTGTCCAGGATAATCCGTTCAGATCGATATCTTTCGTCAGGACAAAATATTTATCCCCATAACTCTCTCCGCTATTTACCGCACTTGCAAGATATGCCAGTTCTGCCCCACTGGAAATCTGATATGGATCTTCCGCCGCACCGGTTCCACCTGCAAATGCAGTAGCAACACTGCCATCCCAGGTATCTGAATCCTGCACCTCATCTGCTGCCAACACTGTCATTGGAATCATTGCCATGACAAGGCATACCGTCAGCAGAATCGTTAAGAATTTCTTCTTTGTCTTCATTAACAATTCATCTCCTGTTCTTTTTTTCTTTCACTATGAGTAATTTGCATAGCATATGTAACTATACATACTATGTTATACACGACAAACTGACTTTTTTCAAGAACTTTTTGAAATACATTTGCATCAGGTCAGCAATTTTCTCCTTAAAAGAGATCCAGCATATTGTCCAGATAAACCTTTTCCCTGACGTGGATCTGATACTCGGGTTTCGTCATATAATAAAGCAGAAATTCAAGGATCAATGCACTGCCAAGTCCTCTTCCTTCAATTTTAAAGTTAGTAAATCCCATTGGCAGATAGGTATTTTTTATATCCTGGATCCCTATAAATTCTGGATTTTCCATCGCTTTGGAAAATTGATATCCTTCCGTCCCATCCGGTGCGGCACATCGGTGATCCGGACAGTCCTCTCCTAGATTCTGCCGACTGACCACTTCATAACATTGCTTTCGTTCTTTACATCCCGACCAGCAACACTCATTGCATAAAAATTCTACTTTGACTTTCTGTGATTCTGTCAGCGTATCTAACTGACGCAAAGATTTGTTCAGACGAAAATCCGGTACAACATAACGGAACTCTTCCCTGTTGACTTCTTCCACAAACTGCTGAAAATCGGTCAATACTTTCGTAGTAGAAGAAACAAAATACAGATTCGGATAAGTCCGTTTCAGATAATTCAGTAATAAATCAGAATGGACGATCACTCCATTTTGAACTGCATCACTCTCTGCGAACATAGCACAAAGGCTGTTGCATTTCCCATCTGAAAGATGTTCTTTCCGAAGCAGGGAATTGCTGAAAGTCAGACGGGCAGAAATACCATATTCCTTCAAGAGTGCCAGAACTTCCCGTGGATCATAATCTCCTTCCCCGATACGTCCACCACCCCACAGGCAGTCGGCTGATGCACCGTAGATTGAGCCGATCTCGCACCAGTCATAAAAATATTCTCTATGCTCACGGAATAGTGGCAGAAACACACGATACAATTCGTAAAATTCAAATAACCCCGGAAGATGGTAAATCGCAGTGGGAAATTTCATTTTTTCATTTAATTTTTTATCACACATAAGCTTCTCTTCTTTTCTTCTTATCTAAGATGATAAGACAATCTTTCTCCTTGTTATTATATTTTGTAATTTCCGCATTTTCAATCAAAAAAGAATCCCTTCCACCGGTCTCTCATCCGGTAAAAGAGATTCTTTTCTTCCATTCACTTTATCAAATTCGTTTATCGCATCATTCAAATATTTCTTTTGAATCGAACTGTTCCATAAATTCTACATACTCTGCTGAATTTTTGAAGACCGGCTCATACTGATCCACCAGTTCTCTG
>OBAI01002862.1_pt1 | contig 10321 bp, 9 predicted proteins | sample 1517461 | NCBI WGS metagenome assembly OBAI01 (sample SAMN04571696, study PRJEB22368) | human gut metagenome | biome: human gut; material: stool | host: Homo sapiens | place: Luxembourg | collected 2012-06-29
CCTTTGGTCTGGATGACCCCGCGAATATCGCTGCCCTTGGCTTTGATGAGAACGGCGTATTCCTGATGGCCCTGACCTTCGGTGTTCTGAACGCGATCTGCTACTACCTGCCCTCTCTGCTGGGCGACCCCGTAGTTCCCGGCTGGATCACCCCCGCGCTGCCTTTGACCCTGAAATTCCTGCAGCAGTGGGACCTGCCCAACTACGCCACCGGACAAGTAGACCGTATTTACGCGATGATAGCCCTGCAGATGCTGGTTGCTCTCAGCTTCCTCATCATGGGTGCTACGGGTATTGGCCGTAAGCTGGTAGATGCCGTACCCATGGGCATCAAGGCCGGTATTGTATTGGGCGCCGGCGTAACGGCCGCGGTAAATGTATTCTCCGCCCGTATGCCCAAGGCCCCCTGGACCGTCGCCATCGCTGTACTGATGTCCTACTTCTTCCTGTTTAACCCCACCTTTGCCCGCAAGGCGACCAAGAGCCGCTTCTGGAATGTAGTGCGTAACCAGGGCGTAGTACCTGCCCAGCTGTTCGCCATCATTCTGGCTCCCGTGCTGCTGCACGAGATCCCGCTGCCTCAGATCCAGTGGGGCTTTACCCCCCTGAGCTTCGGCTATGTTCTGGAGCACTTCACCATCTTCGGCCTGGGCTTCCCGGCCTGGAGCTTCTTCCTGGCGGCGATCCCCTCCGCGCTGGCGACCTACATCATCGCCTTCTCCGACTTTGTACTGGCGAAGGAAGTTGTTGCCGAGGCTACCGCTTACCGTCCTGATGAGAAGGTTATCTTCGATGCCAGCCGTTCCAATCTGGTCAGCTTCCTGCGTAACGCCATCATGTCCCTCTTTGCTCCTTGGGTCCCCATGTGCGGCCCGCTGTGGGCTTCCGGTCTTTTGACCATCACCGAGCGCTATAAGAGAGGCTACAAGACCATGCACACCTACTGGGACGGCGTATGTACCTTCCGTGCAGCTACCGTAATCTCCGTTCTCATTCTGCCGCTGGTTACCCTCATTAAGCCCGCATTTGCCATCTTCTTCGGCATCACCATGGGTGTTCAGGCCTTCGCCTGCGGCAACATCGGTATCCGCATGTGCACCACTGCCAATGACCGCGGTGTCGCCTGCGTTATCGCCGGCGCTCTGACCTACTTCCCCCGGCTGGGCTCTGCTGGTCGGTATCATCGTCTGGGCTGTTGTTGACGGCTCCGAGGCTGTGATCAACCTGAAGAACCGCAAGAAGACCGCCGGCGGCCCCTCTCCGGAGGAGCTGGTCTTTAAGCCTGAGGACAAAAAAGGCTGCTGCTGATCATTAAAGAAATTACCCCGCAAGGGAAAATGCCCCACCCGCGGGAGTTGAGATAGCCCACTGCGGCGCGCACTCATCTCCCGGCGGGCAAGGGAAAGATGGAACTGATGATCCCAAGGTCAGTTCCATCTTTTCCGCGAAAGCGCGCCGCCCCAAAGAGAAAAGAAAAGGGAGGTAAACCGCCATGAAAATGCTTTCTATTAAACCGACCATCTATAAGTTTAAGACCGCTGAAGAATTCGCTGCGGAATTCAAAATCGGCGTTGGTGACCTGGTGATCACCAACGAATACATCTACCAGCCCTTCTTTGGCAAGCTGAACCTCGGCTGCGATGTGCTGTATCAGGAGAAATACGGCGCTGGCGAGCCCTCCGATGACATGGCAGAGGCCATGTATAAGGACATTAAAGGCGACCATAAGCGTGTTATCGCCATCGGCGGCGGTACCGTCATTGATATTTCCAAGCTTTTTGCACTGAAAACTGTTTCCCCCATCCTGGATCTCTACGATGGCAAGACCGAGATCGTGAAGGATAAAGAGCTGGTACTGGTGCCCACCACCTGCGGCACTGGCAGCGAAGTGACCAATATTGCCATCCTGGCGCTGAACAGCCGCGGCACCAAGAAGGGCCTGGCGGTGGATGAGATGTATGCCGACAGCGCCGTGCTGGTACCCGAACTGCTGAACGGCCTGCCCTTCCGCTTCTTCGCTACCAGCTCCATCGATGCCCTGATCCATGCCGTGGAATCCAGCCTTTCCCCCAAGGGCAACGAGATGACCCGGATGTTTGGCTACAAGGCCATTGATATGATCCTGCACGGCTACAAGAAGATCGCTGCGGACGGCCCCGAGGCCCGGATGCCGCTGCTGGAGGACTTCCTGATGGCCTCTCTGTACGCGGGCATCGCCTTTGGCAATGCGGGCTGCGCCGCCGTTCATGCCATGAGCTATCCCCTGGGTGCTACCTTCCATGTGGCGCACGGCGAGAGCAACTATGCCATGTTCACCGGCGTAATGAAGAACTATATGGAGATCCGCCAGGATGGCGAGATCGAGAGGCTCAATCAGTTCATCGCCGATATCCTGGGCTGCAAGGTAGAGGATGTTTATGAGGAGCTGGAGAAGCTGCTGAATAACCTCATCCAGAAGAAGGCCCTGCACGAGTACGGCATGAGCCGTGAGCAGATCGAGGAATTTGCGGACAGCGTAATAGCGAACCAGGGCCGCCTGATGGCCAATAACTTTGTGGAACTGGATCGTGACCGTTTGATCAAGATCTATACCGAGCTGTACTAATTGCACGTAAACAGAGCCGACTAACGATGAATCCAAAGAAAGAAAGGAAGTAACGAAAATGGCACTGATGACAGGCGAACAGTATATCGAAAGCATTAAGAAGATCAAAATGGAGATCTATATGTTCGGTGAGAGATACAATAACCCCACCGAGAGCCCCATTCTGCGTCCTTCTCTCAACTCCGTCCGTATGACCTACGACCTGGCCCAGATGCCCGAGTATGAGGACCTAATGACCGTGGTTTCCCCCTACACCGGCACCCGCGTCAACCGCTTCACCCACATCCACCAGAGCACCGAGGACCTCATCAAGAAGGTAAAGATGCAGCGCCTGTGCGGCCAGAAGACCGCCGCCTGCTTCCAGCGCTGCGTGGGTATGGATGCTTTCAACGCCCTGTTCTCCACCACCTATGAGTGCGACAAGGCCCACGGCACCAACTATCACGAGAACTTTGTGAAGTTTATGAAGTATGCCGCCGAGGCCGACCTGACCGTTGACGGCGCCATGACCGACCCCAAGGGAGACCGTTCCCTGGCACCTCACGCCCAGGCCGATCCTGATATGTTCCTGCGTATTGTGGAGCGCCGCCCCGACGGTATCGTAGTCCGCGGCGCCAAGGCCCACCAGACCGGTATCTGCAACTCCCACGAGGTCATCGTAATGCCCACCCAGTCCATGGGTCCCGATGATAAGGACTATGCGGTTTCCTTTGCCGTACCGCTGGATACCCCCGGTCTGTTCATGATCATCGGCCGCCAGAGCTGCGACACCCGTAAGCTGGAAGGCACCACCCTGGATGTCGGCAACTCCGAGTTCGGCGGCGTGGAAGCCTTGACCATCTTTGACGATGTATTTGTTCCCAATGACCGTATCTTCCTGTGCGGCGAGCATGAATTTGCCGGGATGCTGGTGGAGCGCTTTGCCGGTTACCACCGCCAGAGCTACGGCGGCTGCAAGGTCGGCGTAGGCGATGTTCTGATCGGTGCTGCTGCTGTTGCCGCTGACTACAACGGCGCTGCCAAGGCCAGCCACATCAAGGATAAGCTCATCGAGATGACCCACCTGAATGAGACCCTGTACTGCTGCGGTATCGCCTGCTCCGCCGAGGGCCACAAGACCGAGAGCGGCAACTACATCATTGACCTGCTGCTGGCCAATGTCTGCAAGCAGAATGTGACCCGCTTCCCCTATGAGATCGTCCGCCTGGCCGAGGATATCGCCGGCGGTCTGATGGTCACCGCTCCCTCCGAGAAGGACCTGCGCGATGAGAAGATCGGGCCGTACATCGATAAGTACCTGCGCGGCGTGGCTACCGTCACCACCGAAAACCGCATGAAGATCCTGCGTCTCATCGAAAACCTGGCCCTGGGCACCGCAGCCGTTGGCTACCGCACCGAATCCATGCACGGCGCCGGTTCTCCCCAGGCTCAGCGCATCATGATAAGCCGCCAGGGCAACCTGAACGCCAAGAAGGAGCTGGCCAAGGCCATCGCCCATATTGAAGAATAACCTCCTCATAGAATAACCCCTTTATCTCCCCGCGGGGCAGGGCACAGGGCGCTGTGCCCCGGCTCTGCCCCGCCCCCTTTGTGGGGGAAAACCAAAGACCCAAGGAGAGATGCAAACCATGCTGGAACGGATCGAACAGGTTCTGGATGAAAAAGTACGCCCCGCCCTGCGCACCCACGATGGCGACATAAAGGTGGTGCGGGTGGAGGACGGCGTTTTGTACTTCCGTATGCTGGGGCAATGCAGCAACTGTCCCTCCGCGGTGGTAACGGCCGAAGAACTGGTGGCGCCGCCTATTCTGGAGGCGATACCGGAGCTGCGGCAGGTGGTGCTGGATACCACCGTAAGCGATGAGCTGTGGCAGGACGCCATGGAGCTGCTGCGGCGGCGTCACGCCGGTGAAGCGTGAGAATAGGCATAAAGTACTGTGGGGGCTGCAACCCACGCTATGACCGGGTGGCCGCGGTAAAGGAGCTGCAACAGCGGTACCCCGAATGGAAGATAGAGCCCGCCGGAGAGGGCGGGCAGGAGTACATCCTGGTGGTGTGCGGCTGTACCGCCGTGTGCGCGGGCCATGCCCACCTGAAGGCCGCCAAACACAAATTTGTCATTAACAGCAGGGAGCAGCTTGCGGCTGCCTGCGAAGCGATAATAAAAGAAAACGAGGTGTAACAATGGAGGACTGGAAAACTCTGTATCAACAGAAGCTGACCACAGCCGAGGAGGCAGTAAAGCATATTAAATCCGGCGACCGGGTAGTAGTGACCCACGCCACCGGCGAACCCATCCTGCTGACCGACGCGATGGTAGCCAATGCCGAGCAGTACGAGAATGTGGAAGTGGTGCACATGGTGGCCATGGGCAAGGCCGAATACTGCCTGCCCGAAAATTCCAAGCACTTCCGCCACAACAGCCTGTTCCTGGGCGGCAGCACCCGTAAGGCCATAGAGGAGGGCCGGGGCGACTTTACCCCTGTGTTCTTCAGCGAGATTCCGGAGCTGTTCCGCACCACGCTGCACCCCAATGTAGTGCTGCTGCACCTGCGATGAGCACGGCTACTGCAGCTTTGGCGTTTCCTGCGACTATACCAAGCCCGCCGCCGAGTGCGCCGACCTGCTGATCGCGCAGATCAACCCCAAGATGCCCCGCACCATGGGCGACAGCTTCATCCATGTCAGCAAGCTGGATTACATTGTGGAGCAGGAGACTGACCTCATCGAGCTGGCCCCGCCCCATATCGGCGATGTGGAGCGCGCCATCGGCGAGAATATTGCCTCCCTGGTGAAGGACGGCGACTGCCTGCAGCTGGGCATCGGCGCCATTCCCGACGCGGTGCTCCTGTTCCTGAAGGACAAGAAGGACTTGGGTATCCATTCCGAGATGTTCAGCGACGGCGTGGTAGAGCTGGTAGAGGCCGGCGTCATCACCAACGCGAAGAAAAATATTCATAAAGGCAAGAGCGTGGCGACCTTCCTGATGGGCACCCGCCGCCTGTATGACTATGTGGATAACAACCCCGAGGTGGCCATGATGCCGGTGGACTATGTCAATGATCCCCGTGTCATCTGCCAGAACGATAACCTTGTTTCCATCAATTCCTGCGTGCAGGTGGACCTGATGGGCCAGGTGGTTTCCACCTGCGTGGGTCTGCGGCAGATCAGCGGCGTGGGCGGCCAGGTGGACTTTGTACGCGGCGCCAATATGAGCCGGGGCGGGCGCACCATTATGGCCATGCCCAGCACCGCCGCCAAGGGCACCATCTCCAAGATCGTTCCGCTCATTGATGAGGGCGCGGCCGTGACCACCAGCCGCTACGATGTGAACTATGTGGTGACCGAGTACGGCATTGCCCAGCTGAAGGGCAAGACCCTGCGTGAGCGAGCCAGAGAGCTCATCAAGATCGCGCATCCCGATTTCCGGGAGGGGCTCATCAAGGTATACGAGGAGCGCTTCCACGCGAAGTTCTGATTGATTTTCTCTTCATTTTCATGTTCCCCTTCGCGGAGAGGAGGACAATGCCAGCCCCATTGTCCTCCTTTTCTGCACATAGAGAAGCGGAAAAAATGACCGAAAAGAGAGGAGTACACCTCCATGAATGAAGTGATATTAAGCGGACTGGGCATCCTGCTGGCACTGTGCGGCATGACCGTACTCATCTTCCGGCGGGTCTCGCCCATTATAGTGGGGCCGCTGGCGGCGCTGCTGGTAACAGTGATGAGCGGGCTGCCGGTGCTGGATTCGGTGACCGGGGTATATGTAGCGGGCGTCGGCTCCTTCTTTGTTTCCTACTTTATGATCTTCCTGCTGGGGAACATCCTGGGCAGCCTGTACCAGATCAGCGGGGCGGCGGCGAAGATCGGCGAAACGGTGGTGCGGTGGTTCGGCGCCAAAAACTGCATGGTGGCGTGCTTGATTTCGGCGGCGCTGCTGAGCTACGGCGGCATCAACAGCTTTGTCATCATCTTCGCCATCTATCCCATCGCGCTCAAGCTCTTTGAGGAGGCGGACCTGCCCACCTACCTGCTGCCGGGTATTGTGTGCGGCGGCATGTGGACCTTTGCGATGACCGGGCCCTTTTCACCGCAGATCTGCAACATCGTTTCGATGCAGAGCCTGGGCACCCCCTCCTACGCCGGGCTGATCCCCGGCTTGGCGGCTTCGGTCGTCATGGCGCTGATTGTGTGGTACATGAACCGCCAGGCAAAGAAGGCAAAGGGACGGGGTGAGCACTTTACCCCACCGGAGGGCGGTGTGCGCCAGCATGAGGGGCCCACTCCCGGCACCGTGGCCAGCTTTATCCCGCTGACGGCTGTTATCGTGCTTTTTAATGTGACGGAGATCGGCATTGTGGCCTGCCTGCTCATCGGCATTGTGCTGTCGCTGGGGCTTTTCTGGCGCAGCATTCCGTGGGGAGAGATGCTCTCCACCATGAACCAGGCGGCGGGCAGCTCCGTGACGGTCATCATCAACACGGCTACCATTGTGGGCTTTGGTGCGGTGGCGAAGATCACCCCTTTCTATGCCTGGGCGGTGGAGCTGCTGGAGGCTTCCACCGCGAACCCCTATGTGGTGGCCGCCGTGGGCAGCAATATTTTCGCCTGCATCCTCGGCTCCTCCTCCGGCGGGCTGACGCTGATGTATACCTCGCTGAAGGAGATCTTCCTGAGCTACGCGGGGCAGGGGTACAGCCTGGAATTTATCCACCGGCTGTGCTCGCTCGGCTCCGGGGGGCTGGATTCCATGCCCTGGAACGGCTCCATTGTTTCGGTGTTCGGCATCTGCCACACCACCCACAAGGCCAGCTATAAGTATAACTTTGTGACCTGCGCGGTGATCCCGGTGCTGTGTACCTTCCTCATCGCGCTGCCCATCTGCATTTGGCTGGGCTGAGAGAAGAAGGAGAAAACCAATGAAAACGATACTGACCATGCCCAGCCCCGAGCTGGCCCTGCTGACGATGACGGGGGAGGGTAAGCCCTTTGTGCTGAACCGCCGCACCATGGCGGAGCTGGAAGCCCTGCTGGATGAGGTGCGCCGCCGCGCCCCCCGGGCCCTGGTACTCACCGGGGAGGGGAGGTTCTTCTGCGCCGGGGCGGATATACGGGAGATGGCGGCCATGGATGGCCGGGAGCTGTATGACTGGGCGCTGCTGGGCAGCCGCCTAAACACCAACCTGGAGGAGCTGCTGATGCCGGTGCTGGCCGCGGTGAACGGCATGGCGCTGGGCGGCGGCTGTGAGCTGGCGCTGGCGTGTGACCTGCGGCTGGCCTCCATGGCGGCGAGCTTTGCGGTGCCGGAGGTGACCCTTGGCACCATATGCGGGGCGGGCGGCACCCAGCGGCTGCCCCGGCTCATCGGTGAAACGCGGGCCAAGGAGATGATCTTTACCGGGCGGGAAATTACCGCCGAAACGGCCCGGGAATGGGGTCTGGTAAATGGGGTCTTTACTGCCGGCAGCCTGCTGGAGGAAACACTGAACCTGGCGGAGGAGATCGCCCGGAACAGCCCCTACGCTGTGACCCGCGCCAAGCGGAGCGTGAACGGCGGACGGGAAATGCTGCTGGAGGAAGTGCTGGAATGGGAACGGAGCCTCTTTGGCGAATGCGGCGAAAGCCGGGACCGCAAAGAGGGCATGACGGCCTTCCTGGAAAAACGGCCCCGGGTATTTACCGGGGAATGAGAGGGGAGAGAGCATGGCAAAGGTGATCTCGGCCGCCGAGGCCGCCGCCCTGATTGGGGACGGCATGACGGTGGCGGTGGATGGCTTTATCGGCTTTTCGCTGGCGGAGGATATCCTGTGTGAGATGGAGGAGCGCTTCCTGCGGGAGGGCCACCCCCGTGACCTGCGGCTGGTGAATGTGGCGGGCTTGGGCGGCGATGGCCGCCGCCGGGGCATCAATCATTTTGCGCACCGGGGGATGCTCTCCCGGCTTTTGTGCAGCAATCTCAGCCTGGCCAATGCCATTTACCCCCACATCAGCGCAGGGGATTTTGCGCTGTTTATGGCTCCGCAGGGGGTCATGTCCCACATGATGCGGGCCATCGCCGGGAAAAAGCCGGGGGTACTGACCTCCGTGGGGCTCAGGACCTTTGTGGACCCGCGGCGGGATGGCTGCCGCATGAACCAAAAGGCCTGGGAAAGCGGCGAGGAAGTGGTGCAGCTGGTGGAGCTGGCCGGGCAGGAGCAGCTCTTTTTCCCGGCGTTCCCGCTGGATGCCTGCATCATCAAGGGCAGCACCGCCGATGCCGATGGGAACATCAGCATGGAAAAGGAGGCCTTCCTGCTGGAGCAGTACGAGATGGCCGCTGCCGCCCACAACAGTGGCGGGCTGGTGCTGGCCCAGGTGGATCAACTGGTTCCTGCCCACACCATGAACGCCAAGGATGTGGTGGTGCCGGGCTGCCTGGTGGATTACATCGTGGTGGGGCGGGAGGAAAACTCCCGGCAGCAGTTTGTCACCGAGGAGCGCTGGGTGGAGGCCTTTACCGGGCGGGTGCGCATCCCGCTGGAGGGGCTGCCGCCGGTGCCGCCGGACATCAAAAAGGTGATGGCCCGCCGGGCCGCCGCGGAAATAAAGGACGGTGACTTTGTTAATTTCGGGATCGGGGTGCCTACCCTCATCACCAATGTACTGGCCGAGGAAAAACGGCTGGAGCGGGTGACGCTCAGCATTGAATCCGGGACGATCGGCGGGGCGCCGCAGGGCGGTCTGCTGACCGGCGCCGCCTACAATGCCGATGCCATGATAAAGCAGCCGGATATCTTTGACCTGTATGATGGCGGCGGCATTGATGTGGCGTGCCTGGGCGGGGCTGAATTTGACCGGGAGGGCAATGTGAATGTCAGCCGCTTTGGGGAGAAGATCCCCGGGCCCGGCGGGTTCATCAATATCTCGCAGGGAGCGAAGAAGGTGTGCTTTATGGGCAGCTTTACCGCCGGGGAAAGCGAGATCCGGCTGGAAGGCGGCCGGCTGCGCATCATAAAGGACGGCAATATCCGCAAGTTCCGGCAGGCGGTGGGGCATATCACCTTTTCCGGGGAGTACTCCAACCAAAAGGGGACCCAGCAGGTGCTGTATATCACCGAGCGCGCGGTGTTCCGCCTGACGCCGGAGGGCCTGCTGCTGTGCGAGATCGCCCCCGGGGTGGACCTGCGGCGGGATATTCTGGAGAAGATGGAATTTACCCCGCTGATTGCCCCCGACCTGCGGGAAATGGACGCGGCGCTTTTTACCGAGTGAGGGAAATTTATGCGTTTTGAAAGCGTGTGGGCGGTGTACTTTAGTGCCTGCGGCAGTACCCGGCGGGCGCTGCGGGCGATGGCCAAAGCGGCCGGGGAAGCGCTGGCCCTGCCGGTGCGGGAGCTGGACTACACCCTGCCCCCGGCGCGGGAACAAAACTATGCCTTTGGCGAAGGAGATCTGATATTCTGGGGGAGCCCGACCTACGCGGGGCGGCTGCCCAATGTGCTGCTGCCCTTTTTGCGGGGGCACTTTACCGGCGGGGGCGCGGCGGCCGTGGCGGTGGTGCTGTACGGCAACTGCGACTATGATGACGCCCTGAAGGAGCTGTGCGAGGTGCTTTCCGGGAACGGCTTTTGCCCGGCGGCTGCGGCGGCAATGGTGGGCGAGCATGCCTTTGCGCCGGCGTTGGCCCATGGCCGGCCGGATGCCGAGGATATTGCCGCGGCGGAGGCCTTTGCCCGG
>OBAI01002865.1_pt1 | contig 10307 bp, 9 predicted proteins | sample 1517461 | NCBI WGS metagenome assembly OBAI01 (sample SAMN04571696, study PRJEB22368) | human gut metagenome | biome: human gut; material: stool | host: Homo sapiens | place: Luxembourg | collected 2012-06-29
ATTTCTTTGAGGAATGTACAAGTGCAGAGCAGTTCAGGGCTGTTGTGAAGGAATTTGACGAATACCACAAGGAAGATGAAACTGAATATGAACAGCTTCTTATGTATTATCTGTACAGATATTTTCTTGATTCAGTATATGATTATAATCTGCTTTTAAAAGTCAAGGGCGGTATTGTTGGAATAATTGCAATTAAAATGCTGAATATTGCTGACTGGTGGTATAATAACAAAGAACTTTCATTTACACGGAAGGTAGACCTTGCTCATCTGTATTCAAGACAGTATGAACATTCATATTATAATTATGAAGTGTATAATCAATATTTTATGAGCAAGAGAGCGTATGCATATGAGAATCTTTTATCAGAGCTTATAGATTTAGAGTAAGATAATCCATTGGCTGTTTAAAGATAAGGACAAGTGAGGTAAAGAGTAATGAAGATGATTCTAAAGTATCTGGAAGAATTAAAAAAAGAGTGTGTGTTAGCACCACTTTTTAAAATGCTTGAAGCACTCTTTGAGTTATTCGTTCCATTGGTGGTTGCTTCTATAATTGACAGAGGCATAGGACAGCAGGACACAGCTTATATAGTAAAAATGTGCCTTATGCTTTTAGGCCTTGCAATTATAGGACTTGTATGTTCAATAACAGCACAGTATTTCAGTGCCAAGGCGGCAGTTGGCTGTGCTACAGGAATAAGGCACGCTTTATTCAAGCATATACAGTCACTTTCTTTCACAGAGATGGACGACATTGGAACGTCAACACTTATGACAAGAATGACAAGTGATATTAACCAGATTCAGAATGGTGTTAATCTTGTATTAAGATTATTCTTACGTTCTCCATTTATTGTATTTGGTGCTATGATTATGGCATTTACAATAGATGTCAAGGCGGCACTTATATTTGTCGCAGCTATACCAGTCCTTGCCGTTATAGTATTTGGAATTATGATAGGAACAAGACCTTTATATAAGAAGGTACAGGCAGGTCTTGATACAATCCTTGGAATAACAAGGGAAAATCTTACAGGTGTAAGAGTAATAAGAGCATTTAATAAGCAGGACGATGAATTTGCACGTTTTAAGAATAAGAATGAAGAACTTAATCATCTGCAGAAGTTCGTAGGTAAGATTTCAGGTCTTATGAATCCTCTTACTTACACAGTTGTTAATGTTTCAATAATTGCACTTATATGGGTTGGTGCGATAAGAGTTAATCAAGGTGGTCTTACGCAGGGACAGGTTGTAGCCCTTTACAATTATATGTCACAGATACTTGTTGAGCTTATCAAGCTTGCTAATCTTGTAATTAATATAACTAAGGCTCTTGCCTGTGCAGGAAGAATTGAGTCAATATTTGAAGTGCAGCCAAGTATGAAGGATGGCAGTATGGATTTATCAGCATATAAAGAAAATGTTCCTGTCGTAGAATTTAAGAATGTTGCCCTTAAGTATAATGGAGCTGGTGATACAAGTATTGCCGGCGTTAATTTTAAGGCTTACAGGGGACAGACTATCGGTATAATAGGTGGTACTGGTTCAGGTAAGTCAAGTCTTGTCGGACTTATACCAAGGTTTTATGATGCAACCAGTGGCGAAGTATTAATAAATGGAACTAATGTTAAAGATATTAATATAGAACAGTTAAGGGACAAAGTCGGAATAGTAATGCAGAAGGCAGTATTATTCAAAGGAAGCATAAGAAAGAATATCCAGATGGCTAAGGCAGATGCTACAGATAAAGAGATAGATGATGCACTTGCAATAGCACAGGCGAAGGAATTCGTTGATAAGAAGAAAGGCCGCCTTGACTATATGATTGAACAGGGTGGTAAGAACCTTTCAGGTGGACAAAGACAAAGACTTACAATTGCAAGGGCAGTTGTTAAAAAGCCAGATGTCCTTATTCTTGATGACAGTGCATCAGCTCTTGACTTTGCTACAGATGCGGCACTTAGAAAGTCTATAAGAACGATGCCTAATAATCCTACAGTATTTATAGTATCACAGCGTTCAGCATCACTTATGCACGCAGATAAAATTATCGTGCTTGATGATGGTGAGGTTGCAGGAATAGGTACACATACAGAACTTTTGGAGAATTGTGAAGTATACAGGGAAATATATAATTCACAGTTCAAGTCATAGGTCAGAATGGAGATTAGTTATGAAAGATAATAAGGATAAAAGAGAAGCGCAGAAGTCTACGCTTGGCAAAGTATTAAAAAGAATAAAGAAATATAGTGGATTTCTTGTTATATCAATCCTTATGGCTGCTGTAACAGTTGCTTCTACATTGTATGTGCCAATTCTTGTTGGTAGAGGAATTGACCATATTATAGGACCGGGCAATGTTGATTTTGCAGGCATAACAAAGGTGCTTATAACAATAGGAATTGTTGTTGCCATAACAGCACTGTCACAGTGGATAATGAATATATGCAATAATAAGATAACTTACCACGTTACAAGAGATATAAGAGATGAGGCTATGGAAAAGTTACAGAAGCTTCCTCTTAAATATATTGACGCACAGTCATATGGTGATATTGTAAGCCGTGTAATTGCCGATGTTGACCAGTTCGCAGATGGTCTTTTAATGGGATTTACACAGTTCTTTTCAGGTGTGCTTACAATTGCAGGAACACTTATATTTATGCTTACAATAAATGTAAAGATTACACTTGTAGTTGTTGTTATAACCCCGGTTTCATTATTTGTTGCAAGCTTTATTGCTAAGAAGACATTTTCAATGTTCAAGCTCCAATCAGAAACAAGAGGTGAGCAGACGGCATTTATTGATGAGATGATTGGCGGACAGAAGGTTGTAAAGGCATACGGCTATGAAGAAAGGGCAGTAGAAGAATTTGACGAGATTAATAAAAGATTACAGAAGTATTCTTTAAGAGCTATATTCTTCTCATCAATAACTAACCCATCGACGAGATTTGTCAACAGCCTTGTGTATGCAGCAGTAGCTGTTGCAGGTGCATTTTCTGCAATAGGCGGAGGCATAACAGTTGGACAGTTATCAAGCTTCTTAAGTTATGCTACACAGTATACTAAGCCTTTTAATGAAATATCAGGCGTTATAACAGAGCTTCAGAATGCCATTGCGTGTGCAGGAAGAATGTTCGAGCTTATAGAGGAAGAACCAGAAATTCCAGATGCACCATCAGCAGTTAGTGTTACAGATATTGATGGCAGGGTAGACCTTAATAACGTATACTTCTCATACACACCAGACAGAAAGCTTATAGAGGACTTCACACTTCACGTTAAGAAGGGACAGAAGATTGCGATTGTAGGTCCTACAGGCTGTGGTAAGACAACAGTAATCAACCTTTTAATGAGGTTTTATGATGTTAATTCAGGAAGCATAGATGTATCAGGTGTTGATATAAGGGATATGACAAGATATTCATTAAGACACGGTTTTGGTATGGTATTACAGGAAACATGGCTTAAGGCAGGAACTATCAGGGAGAATATCACTATGGGAAAGCCGGATGCCACAGAAGAAGAGATTATTGAGGCAGCTAAGGCTTCATACTCATACGGATTTATAAAGCGTCTTCCTAATGGGTTTGATACAGCGATTGGTGAGGACGGAGGAAGTCTTTCACAGGGGCAGAAGCAGCTTTTGTGCATAACAAGAATTATGCTTACAAGACCACCAATGCTTATTCTTGATGAGGCAACTTCATTTATAGATACCCGAACTGAAATAAAAATTCAGAACGCATTTAACAAGCTTATGGAAGGAAGAACAAGCTTTATAGTTGCCCACAGGCTTTCTACAATACAGTCAGCAGATGTTATACTTGTTATGAAAGACGGACATATTATAGAAAAGGGTAATCACGAAGAACTGCTTGCGGCTGGCGGATTTTATAAGAACTTATATGAGAGCCAGTTCGATACAGCAACAGTATAGGAAGAATATGAGATTGTATATAACGGACATATCTGATATAACCGAGGATATGTTTAACACTGGGAAAATGCTTGTGCCAGAGTACAGGCAGGAGAAGATTGACAGATATCAATATATGGAAGATAAGAGGAGAAGCCTTGTTGCAGGGCTTCTTCTTAATTATGCGACAAAGGACTATGAAGCTGGGAATTATATAGCTCATAATTATATAACTGGGAATTGTGTAGATAAGAATTATCTAATTGAGGCTTCCAAGCGGGAAAGAGAGAATATCCACGCAGGACATTTATGGGAAAGTAATTCGGAATATGATATAGATATAAATAAGCTTATCAGCGGATATGATAAGGCTTATGATTATGATATCAAACTTACGGCGAATAATAAGCCGGAGTATGCGGATAAGAATATACATTTTAATCTTTCCCACACAGGAGATTATGTTGTATGTGCCATATCAGAAAATGCAGTTGGTGTGGATATAGAGCATACAAGAAAGAATTATTTAAAGGTTGCCAGAAGATTTTTTACTGATAATGAATGTCGGTGGATTGGCGAAGATGAGAACCGTTTTCTTAGAATATGGACATTAAAGGAAGCATATTCCAAATATACAGGACAGGGAATAGCTCTCACCATATCAGATACTGAGTTCAGATATGAGAAGAATGATAAAGGGGAGGATATTATTAATGGTTATATTAATAAAGATAAGATAACTAATATTAATATTGTCCAGCTTAATAATATTAAGTCAGAATACGTCATATCTGCCATAGAAAAGACATTTTATTAACGATTATAAAATGAAATAAATGTATCAGAATTAATACAGATTTAATTATAAAAAAATGTGGAAATTTGCAATTTATGACTGTATAATGTTGAAAATAATGTAGGAATGTTGATTAATGTGTAAGCCGAAAGGCGGATAGGAGGAATAATGTCTGTAAAATATGTATTTGTAACAGGTGGTGTAGTTTCAGGTCTTGGTAAAGGAATCACAGCAGCTTCACTCGGTAGATTATTAAAAGCACGTGGATTTAAGGTGACTATGCAGAAGTTCGACCCATATATTAACATTGACCCGGGAACAATGAACCCAATCCAGCACGGTGAAGTATTCGTAACAGATGATGGTGCGGAGACTGACCTTGACCTTGGACATTATGAAAGATTTATTGATGAAAGTCTTAATAAGAATTCTAATGTAACAACAGGTAAGGTATACTGGTCTGTATTACAGAAGGAACGCCGTGGCGATTTTGGTGGAGGAACAGTTCAGGTAATTCCTCATATAACTAATGAAATAAAGAGCCGTTTTTATAGAGATTATTCAACTGATGAAACTAAGATTGCAATTATCGAGGTTGGTGGAACAGTAGGTGATATCGAATCACAGCCATTCTTAGAGGCAATCAGACAGTTCCAGCACGAAGTTGGACACGAAAATGCTATTCTTATACACGTTACACTTATTCCTTATCTTAAGGCTTCAGGCGAGATGAAGACAAAGCCTACTCAGGCAAGTGTTAAGGAATTACAGGGAATGGGTATTCAGCCAGATATCTTAGTATGCCGTACAGAGCACCCACTTGAACCTGGTATTAAGGATAAGATTGCATTATTCTGTAACGTGCCAAAGACACACGTATTACAAAATCTTGATGTTGAGATACTTTACGATGCACCACTTGCTATGGAAGAAGAACATCTTGCACAGGTAGCCTGCGAATGTCTAGAGCTTGATTGTCCAGAACCAGATTTAGATGAGTGGAGAGCTATGTGCAAGGCTTGGAAAAATCCAACTAAGAAGGTTACAGTTGCATTAGTAGGTAAATATATACAGCTTCACGATGCTTATATTTCAGTAGTTGAGGCATTAAAGCACGGCGGTGTATATAATTCTGCTGATGTCACAATCAAATGGATTGACTCAGAGACAGTTACTAAGGATAATGCCGCTGAATTATTATCAGATGTATCAGGTATTCTTGTACCAGGTGGATTCGGTGACAGAGGTGTAGAAGGAAAGATTCAGGCTATAAAATATGCAAGAGAGAATAACGTGCCATTCTTAGGTCTGTGCCTTGGAATGCAGCTTGCAATCGTAGAATTTGCAAGAGACGTTCTTGGATATGAAGATGCGCACAGTGTTGAGTTAAAGCCAGATACAACACATCCAGTAATTCACCTTATGCCAGATCAGGAAGGTATTGACGATATCGGTGGAACTTTAAGACTTGGTTCATACCCTTGTGTGCTTGCCAAGGATTCTAAGGCATATGAATTATATGGCGAAGAAACTATTAATGAAAGACATAGACACAGATATGAAGTAAATAATGACTACAGAAAAGTTCTTGTTGAAAATGGTATGCAGCTTTCAGGTATTTCACCAGACGGAAGAATTGTTGAGATGATAGAGATTAAGGAGCACCCTTGGTTCTTAGCAACACAGGCTCACCCAGAATTAAAGTCAAGACCTAACAGACCACATCCATTATTCAGAGGATTTATTGGCGCGGCACTTGAGTATCAGGAAAAGAATAACTAAGAGCGTGGCAATGAGAATTTGTGAGCAAAGGAAAGAAAATATATTAATTTGAGAATAATAAAAAAGTCCACAGTTGGAAATTTGATTTCTGGCTGTGGACTTTTTATGTGCGGTGAACTTTTGAAAATTGGACAATAAATTTAATATCAAAAAATGTCACGTTTTAATATTGATTTCGTTATATTAATAAAGAGAAACTTATACGTTGATTACATACGAAACTTAAGGAAAAAGATGGAAATAAATAAAAAAGCTAAAATGGAGCAATTATATTCCCTTTATGAGTCAGCCGTCTATGCTATTGCATATTCAATATTGAATAATGTTGAGCAGGCAGAAGATGTAACACAGGATACATTTTTAAAGATATATTCTTATCTTGATGATATAGAAGAAGTTGGCTCTAAGAGAACGAAAGCATTTATAACAAAGATAGTAAAAAACACAGCTATAGATATATATAGAAAAAATCAAAAAATATCAACATACAGTGAGAACATTGAAGATACTATGAGCGAGGATACAGACCCTGCCAATATAGTAGAAAGACAGCTTGTAACATTATATAAGCTTGATGCACTTGATAGTGCAATGTCTGATATTTCTGATTATCTGCGTAAGATTATTACAATGAGATATGGCTATGAATTAAAGATGACGGAAATAGCGGATATATTAGGAAAAGATAGCGCAACAATAAGAAAACAGATGGAAAGAGCTAGAAAATATCTTGCGGAAAAGTTAGAAAATGTAACGGAGGATATAAGATGACTGATAACAAAAACATTTTTACCAATAATAAAAAAAGTGATAGTCAGAATGTTAAAGATAATCTGCTTATAGATGAATTGGATACTTACAGTGATTATGTACACGAATTTTCAGATAGTTACAAGAATAGAAAAGAAGAATTTCTTAGAAGTCTGGAAAGTGTAAATGAACATAAAGCAACAGGCAAAGAAAATACTGTAATAAAAAATTTTAATAATAATAGAAAAATAAGTTCAATAAGAAGTATTAAGAGGGTATTTACAAGAAAATATGACAGGATTGCGGCTGCGGTAATATTAGCAATGATATTAATTCCGTGTACAGTATTAGCGGCAGAGAAGATAGTTAGTTACTATAATATTAATATTAAAAAGACTGGAAATTACAGCTATGATTTAGGCTTGAGAAAAGACAGCGATTATAATGCAAATACTAAATTCCATACAAATGTAAAAATAAATTTCAATACAGATTTAAGTGGTTACGATATAGAAACAGATGGAAGCAATTATAAACTTTCGTATGCAGGAAATGATAATTTAAAAGATAAAAATATATCGGTAATGCTTATAGGACTTAATGATAATGAAGATATACAGCTTAAATACATAACTGATGTAAAAGAAACAGAATACAGTGATAAGAAAATAGTATGGTTTACGCATAGTTATGGGGAAAATGCTGTAAATACTAATAATGGTAATTATATTAATGATATATTTGCAGTATATAGTGATTATGGATATGCAATAGAGATAAAAGCACAGAATAATACATCAGAAGATTTATTACAGGAATTAGTTAAAAATATTGAACTTGTGGAATGTGATGAAAGTGAAGCGGCACAGGCTAATTACAGGATATATAGGGATGAGTATGTGAAGGAAGATAATGAGGACATATATGCAGGTGAGTATACTGATATAAATTATAAATTAAATGATAAATTTAATATGCCGGATATGGATATGTATAGCAGTAATAAGCTTGAATATACAGTTAATAATTATACAGTTATAAGTTCAATACAAGATTTGGAAGACAGTCTGATTAATGAAGAAAACAATAATATATCAGATAAGAGTAACTGGATTTCATCAGAATTATTAGGTGAATTAATTAATGAGGATGGAACATTTATTAAATATAAAAGACCTGTAACTTATAATATGGGCGATGGAGTGAGCACACTTAATTCATATTATGAAGCAGAAACTATATCAACAAGATTGGTATTAGTGGATATAAGTGTTGAGAATACAAGTGATGAGTATATACAGAATGTAAGACTTATAGTCTGTACAGACATAATGGAAAGCTTATGATACCAAGGGAGTGTTATTCTAATAGCTTTGTTAATAGTGAGGGATATCCATTGTGTGTAATGTTTAAGTCTTCATTGGGAATAGTCAGAGATGCACAAAGTGTTAATAGAACAAGTGTTAATCCTAATGAAAACATACATATAATAGCGGGATATCTTGTAGATGAGGACAGGCTTGATGATATGCTTTTATTTTATAATTCGTATGGAAGTCTGGCATACGGAAAAGGAAAGCTGGCGAGTATTAAGCTCAAATAAAATAAGAAACAGTCGTAGAAAGGAGGGGGGAAGGCTTGTATAGCTGATGTTATACAAGCCTGTAGAGTATATGAAGAAGTATATAGTGTGTGTAACTGTGGTAATGCTTATTATGTTGTGTGGATGTAATAAGCAGAAAGCTACAGATATAGTTATAGATAATTCCAGATATTCACAGACAACAAAAGCTGACAATCCGTACAAAGACCAGCAATCAGAAAGCACAACAGAAAATTCACTTACAAGTATGGAAGCAAATGCAGTTGAACATTATGGTGGTGTGTATAAATGTAATGACAGTGTGAATATTTCAGATTTTGAAATAACGGTTCAGAAAGTAATAATAGATAAGACTTATGATGAAATAGAACTGGAAGCATCACAATATTTTAAGACAGAGTGGATACAGAAAGGTTCACTTAGTAATTATAATTCGGAGAATATGAGCCTTGTGTATGTGTATATAAAAGTAAAGAATATTGCCAGCAATACAGCAGAGTGTCCAATAGGAATGGCAAGCATAGGCAATTATTATGATGATAATAAATATTACCGTTTATCTGAATGTGCGGCAATATATCCATCTTCATATGAAAGGACAACACATTGTTTATATGATGATATAAATGCAGGTGAAGAAAAAGTATATATTGTTTTATTTAAGGTGCTAGACAACTATACAGACAATGATGGCAGTTATAGTCAGTTGCTTATAAATCCTTGTCTTGAATTAGAAATAAATCCAGCTACTCAAGGAAAAAAAGCACCATTAGTAATATTGGATAATATATCAAGAGAGTGAATAGGAATTCCTGATTAATTATAGAAAGGAACAAAACTATGAGGATAGGTGCATTGTTAAGGATAGAAGTGGAAAGAGCTTTTAAAAGCAGGATGTTTTGGCTTATGTTGTTGTTGGGAATTGTAATAACAGGAATAGAATTTGTTATAGCTCCGTTAAAGTACAGTTTACAAGGGACTACACAGGGTAGGTATCTGACGGGAGGGGTGCCGCCAGTCAGATTTTCCATGTGATGTTCAAGCTGTCGCTTGTGGCGGCTATGGTGGTGATCATCAAATCCACCACACGCCGCTTGTCATCAAAAGATACATTCTCCCAGGTATCGAGGTAGCCGGAAATCTGGCTGACCTGTTCCGGGCTGATGGCCTCCACAGTCAACTCCGCTATCCTTGCCAGAAGTTCCTGCTTGCGCCCGTCCAGTTCCGCTATCTTCACATTCACATAGGAGAACAGGACATTGTTTGCCCCCGTCAGACTGTCCACCAGCTTTTCAATCTCGCTGTCTACATGGGCAAGTTCCACTTGCAGGGCGGTGATTTTCGGGTTTGCCTTTGCCGCTTTCTTTTTTCCTGTCAGCGTCTTGTAGCTTGCCAGCTTCTTTACCATCTGCTGATAAACAACCGCTTCCAGTTCCGAAGTGATGATTTTCC
>OBAI01002873.1_pt1 | contig 10294 bp, 7 predicted proteins | sample 1517461 | NCBI WGS metagenome assembly OBAI01 (sample SAMN04571696, study PRJEB22368) | human gut metagenome | biome: human gut; material: stool | host: Homo sapiens | place: Luxembourg | collected 2012-06-29
ATCCTGCTGCGCACCCACACCTCGTCGATCCAGGTGCGCACGATGGAGCACCAGCGCCCGCCGATCCGCGTCATCTGCCCCGGCCGCGTCTTCCGCAACGAGGCCATCTCCTACCGTGCCCACTGCATCTTCCACCAGATCGAAGGGCTTTACATCGACGAAGGGGTTTCGTTCGCCGACCTGAAACAATCGCTGCTGTTCTTCGCCAAAGAACTCTTCGGCGAACAGACGGCCATCCGGATGCGTCCGTCGTACTTCCCCTTCACCGAACCCTCGGCCGAGGTCGACGTCTCGTGCAACCTCTGCGGCGGCAAGGGCTGTCCGGTCTGCAAGGGCACGGGTTGGCTGGAGATTCTGGGCTGCGGCATGGTCGACCCCAACGTATTGGAGGCCAACGGCATCGATCCGCAGAAATATTCGGGCTTCGCCTTCGGCATGGGCATCGAACGTATCGCCATGCTCAAATACGGCGTGGGCGACCTGCGGCTCTATTTCGAAAACGACGTGCGCTTCCTCCGCCAGTTCGATACCGAGTTGGATTGAAAACGCGAGGGGCGACGCATACGAAGCGCCGCCCCCGTTCCGTTTAACAGCATATGACACCCCCGACGATGCGAAAACCACTCCTTCTGCTCCTGCTCACTGCGGTCTTCTGCGGCGCTTTCGCCCGGAAAACCCCGCAGGTCGCGCCGGCGCCGCAGGTGCCCGACTCGCTCCGGGGATTCTACCTCTTCACCGAAGGGATCAAGCAGGCCTTCATCGAGCGGGACACCGCCGCGGCCCGCGCGTCGCTGGAACGCTCCGTCGAAGCCGATTCGACCTACGGGCCCGCATGGTACGAACTGGCCGAACTGCTGCTTTACAACGATGCTCCCGCCGCCCTGCGCCATGCCGAACGCGCCTTCCGCACCGACACGACCGACAAATGGTACCTGCTGCAACTGGGGCAGGCACAGATTCTCAACGACCGCTACCGCGACGCGATCCGCACCTACAACCGGCTGCGCGAGGTCGACGCGCAGAATCCCGACTCCTACCGCGTGCTGGCGATGCTCTACGACCAGGAGGGGCAGCCCTTCTCGGCGATCGCCGTGCTCGATTCGGCGGAGGTGCGTTTCGGCAGGATCGACGCCCTGTCGGAACTCAAACGCCGCCTGCTGGTGGGAACCCGCCAATACGACCGCGCCGTAGCCGAAGCGCAGGCGCTCATCGAAGCCGCCCCCTACAAGGCCGAGAATCATCTGCTGCTGGGCGAGTTGTATGCCCGCCAGAAGAAAGATTCGCTGGCGCTGGTACAATTCGCCGAGGCCTACCGCATCGATTCGACAAGCGTCGCCGTACTGGCCACGTACAGCGAATTCTACAACGAACGGCGCGACTACGCCTCCTCGCTCAACTACACGCGGCGGCTCTTCGCGAGCGATGAAATGCCGCTCGACGACAAGCTCGCCTATTTCGACCGGATCACCGGCGACCGGAATTTTTACAGCACCTTTTACCTGCAAATCAACGACCTGGCTACGACGCTGGCGATGAAATATCCGCACGATCCGCGCGTGGTGAAGCTCTACGGCGACCACCTGATCGCCTCGGGGCAGCTCGACGACGCACTGACCTACTACAAGACGCATCTCGACGACCTCCCGCCCCGGATCGACTACTTCAACATGGTGATCGACATCGAGAGCTACAAGCAGCGGCCCGACTCGGTGGAGCGCTACACTTCCCGCGCGATGAAGCTCTTCCCCGAAAACGTCGACCTCCACCTGCGCAAGGGACAGATGCTCTCCTACGCCAAACGTTACGACGAAGCGCTGAAATTCTACAAGAACTCGCTCCGCTTGGCACCGGGAGACTCGCTGCGGGGCGCCGTCTGGGGCATCATCGGCGAAACCTATCATCTGATGGGCCAGCAGGCGTTGCAGAAGCAGTCGGAGGATCGACAGCCCAAAGCGTCGCTCTACGAAAGCCGCAAAGGCCCCGCGGCACGCTGCATGCGCAAGTGCTACGACGCCTACGACCGTTCGCTCGCGCTGCGTTACGACAACGCGATGGTGCTCAACAACTACGCCTACTTTCTCTCGCTCGAAGGGCGCGACCTGGAACGGGCGCTCGCCATGGCGGGACGCGCGATCGTGCTCGAAGAGAACAACCCGACCTATCTGGACACCTACGCATGGGTGCTCTACCGGTTGGGACGTTACGACGAAGCGAAGAAAACCATGCAACAGGCCCTTTCGCTCGACCGCAGCCAAAGTCCCGACCTGCAACTCCACTACGGCGACATCCTGGCCGCGCTGGGCGAGAAGTTCATGGCCGAAGTCTACTGGAAAAAGGCGCTCGAAGGGGGTTACGACGACCCCGATGCGATCGTCGAACGGTTCCGCCGCCTGAAAGAGGCGGCGCAAACGCCCGCCGCGCCATGACACGCTTCGCACTGATCCTCGGCTTGCTGCTCTGTCTGACCGTTCCGGCGGCAGGGCAAAAGGGCGACCTGCAACGGCAGATCGCCGAGAAGCAGCGCGCCATCGATGCGCTCGAAAAGCAGATCGCACGCGGCGAACAGGAGCTCACCTCGATCAAGAAGGGCAAGAATTCGGAACAGCAGAGCGTGCAGCGGCTCTCGCGGCAGATCGCATCGCGCCGCCAGTTGCTCGACGAAACCGAAAGCCAGCTGTCGCTGCTCGCCGAACAACTCGCCGCGAGCGACAGCACGGCCGGCGCGCTCAACGTCCGGCTGGAACACTACCGCGCCCAATATGCGGCGATGGTACGCGAAGCCTACCGCAACTACAAGCAGAACAGCTACCTGACCTATATCTTCGCCTCGAAGGATTTCGCCGACGTGGCGCGTCGCATCGCCAACATCCGCGGCGTGGCCAAGCTGCGCGAAGCGAAGCTGCGCGAGATCGCCGAGACGGCGCAGGAGGTGGGACGGCAGCAGGAGCTGCTCGCCGCGCAGCAGCAGGCGCTCGACTCCACACGCCGCAAGATCGACGCCCAACGGGCCCGTTACGAACGCGACCAGCGCAACGCCAAGGCACGCCTGCAACGCATGTCGGCGCGCGAAAAGGCCGTATTGCGCGAAAAGGAGCGGCAGGAGGAGCAGCTCGACACGGCCATCGCCGAATTGCAGAAACTCACCAAGGGCAACAAGGCGGGAGCCTCGTTCTCCACGCGCACGTCGAACCTGAACCTTCCCGTCGAGGGCGGGCGCGTGAAACGCTACCGCGACAACATGGCCGAGATCACGGGTCCCAAGGGAGCACGCATCACGGCCATCTACGAAGGGAAGGTGGTTGACGTGAAGCGCAACCGCATCACCAACCGATTCGACGTCTACATCGCCCACGGCCAGTACATCACCTCCTACGCCAACCTCAATTCGGTGAGCGTCGCCAAGGGGCAGACAGTGGCCAAAAACAGCGCGATCGGCGTCATCGGCCCCGCGGTCGACATCCAGACCATGAAGACCGAATACAGGCTCGTATTCGGCATCTATCCGCCCGCAGGAGCCAAGAAGATGCGCGCCTCGGACTGTTTCCGCAAATAACCCCGTAAAGACTGCACGACAATGCCTGTACGATACCATACCGACGGATGCTCCTACCGGCTGCCGCAGAAACGGCTCACCGCCGCGTGGCTGCGGCGCGTGGCCGAGCAGGAGGGCTACACGCTCGCCGAGGTCGACTATATCTTCTGCTCGGCCGAGAGACTGCTCGAAATGAACCGTCAGTACCTCGGACACGACTACTTCACCGACGTCATCACCTTCGATTACAGCGACCGCCGCGGAACACGCACCGTCGCCGGCGACATCTTCATCGACGTGGAGACGGTGGCCGACAACGCCCGCATCTACGGCGCCACGACCTTGCAGGAGATGCGCCGCGTGGTGGTGCACGGACTGCTGCACCTCTGCGGACAGCGCGACAAGACGCCGCGCACCGAGCGGCAGATGCACCGCAAGGAGGACAAATACCTCCGATTCTGGGAGACCCCGCAAAAGTGACGCCGCCGACAGTCCGCGTGCCGCCCCGTCCGACGGGGCGACCTTCCGCACGGCCTGCGCGCGACATTCGCGATTCCGAACACGAAAACCGACAAGATATGACGCTCGACTACGATATTCTGGTCATCGGCGGCGGCCACGCCGGCTGCGAAGCCGCTTCGGCGGCGGCGCGCATGGGTTCGCGCACGCTGCTCCTAACGATGGACATGACCAAGCTGGCCAACATGTCGTGCAACCCCGCCGTGGGAGGCGTAGCCAAGGGGCAGATCGTCCGCGAAATCGACGCGCTGGGCGGCCGCACGGCGCGTATCGCCGACCGCACGACACTCCAATTCCGGATGCTCAACCGCTCGAAGGGAGCGGCCATGTGGAGCCCGCGCGCGCAGTGCGACAAAGGCCGTTTTTCGGCCGAATGGCGGCACGAACTGGAAAATACGCAGAACCTCTATATCTGGCAGGATACGGCCGCAGAACTGCTCTTCGACACGGCAGGGGAGCGTCCCCGCGTGACGGGCGTGCGCACGTGCATGGGCGTCGAGTTCACGGCGCGCGCCGTGATCCTCACGGCCGGCACCTTCCTCGACGGCATGATGTACTGCGGCGAAGCGCACGCGCCGGGCGGACGTGCCGGCGATCCCGCTTCGACGGGCATCACCGCATCGCTCGCCGCGATGGGATTCGAAACGGGGCGCATGAAGACCGGTACCCCCGCACGACTCGACGCCCGCACGATCGACTTCGAGGCATTGGAGCCGCAATACGGCGACGAAAATCCGTCGAAGTTTTCATTTTCCACTGATACACAGTCAGTTAAATATCAAAGTCCCTGTTTTCTGGTCTACACTTCGCCCGAAGTGCACGCCACGTTGCGTACAGGCTTCGACCGATCGCCGCTCTTCAACGGCACGATCCACGGCATCGGACCGCGTTACTGCCCCTCGATCGAAGACAAGCTGCGCACCTTCGCCGACAAGGAACAGCATCAGTTATTCCTTGAACCAGAAGGAGATAACACCAATGAATACTATCTCAACGGCTTCTCGTCGTCGCTGCCGTGGGAGGTACAGTACGAGGCGCTGCACCGGATCCGGGGGTTGGAGGACGTCCATATCTTCCGGCCCGGCTATGCGATCGAATACGACTACTTCCCGCCCACTCAATTGCACCATACGCTCGAAACGAAACTCGTCGACGGACTCTATTTCGCCGGACAGGTCAACGGTACGACAGGTTACGAGGAGGCTGCGGCGCAGGGCCTGCTGGCGGGGATCAACGCGCATCGCAAACGGGTAGGGGAGTCGGCGATCGTTCTGCAACGCGACGAAGCCTACATCGGCGTGCTGATCGACGATTTGGTGACGAAGGGCGTCGACGAACCTTACCGGATGTTCACCTCGCGCGCCGAGTATCGCATTCTGCTCCGACAGGACAATGCTGACCTGCGACTCACTCCGCTTGGGCATGAAATCGGATTGATTTCGGAAAAAGACTTTGCGAATTTCGAGCGAAAAAAGTCGTGCGTAGAATCGCTTATTTCCTTCGCCCGCCGCACGAGCGTGCGTGCAGGCGAAATCGACGACTATCTGAAATCAGTCGATTCCGAACCGATGAAGCAGGGGAGGAAGCTCTACGACATCCTGCTTCGCAACGAAATCACCTTCGCCGGCCTGTCCCGCGTCCTCCCCAGGCTCGCGCAACTGATCGAGGAAGAGGGAATGACGACCGAAGCGATCGAAGAAGCGGAGATCCAGATCAAGTACAACGGATATATCCAGCGGGAAAAATTCATCGCCGAAAAGTTGCATCGGCTCGAAAATATCGCCATCCCTGCCGATTTCGACTATCATTCGATGCAATCGCTCACGATCGAGGCACGGCAGAAACTCACGCGCATCCGCCCGACGACGATCGGCCAAGCTTCGCGTATCCCCGGGGTTTCGCCCGCCGACGTGAATGTCCTGCTTGTGAAATTCGGGAGATAACGCCGATCGATCACAAAAAAAACACGAGAGAGGCGAACCTTTGCGGTTCGCCTCTCTCGTGTTCCACGTGGAACAATCCACCAAAGGAGAGTAGGGGGGGGTCAAAATGTCTCGACGAAATGCACCGGATAGCGATTCCAATATTTACGATACACCCGGTCCATCTGTCCGTCTAAATTCAACTGATACATACGAAAGATAACCGGAAAATTCTTGGGTTGCCACAACTCCTCATAAGAATAACAATAATGCATCCCTATGGCCTGCATCACCCTTCCGCTTCGCGGATTGTTCACATCGTGTGTCGCCGTAATATAGGGAAGCCCCATACGCCGCAGCAGGTCGACGACAGCCCGACAAGACTCCGTGCAGAACCCATTATGCCAGAACTCTTTGCGAATGCAGTACCCCAGATCATGGCTATCGTCACCGCTCACATGAATGCAACCAACAGCTAAATCGTTATCTTTCAGGCAAATCGCATAATACAAACCGCCATTTCGAATCCACGTCTCGATATACCGGAGGTAAGACTGAGCTTCCTCCATATCTTTTAACGGGAACATCGGCAGAAAGGCAGTGACCTCTTCGTCGCTTAAAAGCATAAATAAAGCGGACAAATCGCCGTCAGAAAAAGGGCGTAAAATCAACCGCTCGGTCTCAATAATACGAATCATGATCTCTTGAATTCAATTCATACATGCGTATGAAATCACCGTATTTCCAAAAAAACATGCGGTCACACAAGGAGACCGCATATTTCCGTACCAAAATTCGTATTTCCGAAGGTCAAGAGAAATTCATACACTACTTCCGAAATACGCTCCTTATACTATACTACACTACTCGACGACCAACGTCCAGCCGTAGGGATCGTCGCAGCGTCCGTACTGAATATCCTGCAATTTGTTGTACATCTCCAAGCAGCGCTTGCCCGGTTCGTCACCGAACTTCCATTCGCGACCCGTTTCCTTGTCGTAGATATAGCCGATAGGCGAGATCACCGCAGCCGTTCCGCAGGCGGCGCACTCTTCGAACGTCGAGAGCTCGTCGACCGCAACGGGACGCTCCTCGACCTTCATCCCCATATCCTTCGCCAACTGCCGCAGGCTCTTGTTGGTGATCGAAGGCAGGATCGAGGTCGATTTCGGCGTAATGTAAGTATTGTCTTTGATACCGAAGAAATTGGCGGCGCCGCACTCCTCGATATATTTCCGGTGGACTGCATCGACGAACATCGAATTGGCATATCCCTCCCGGTTGGCCTCCTCGCCCGCTTCGAGGCTGGCGGCATAGTTGCCGCCGCACTTGACATCGCCCGTTCCACGTGGAGCAGCACGGTCATAATCGGGATTCACGATCACGCGAATCGGTTTGATGCCCTCCTTGAAATAGGCTCCGACAGGCGAGACGAAGACGCACACCATGAACTCTTTGGCGGGGTGTACGCCCAGGAAAGCACCCATGCCGATCTCCAAGGGTCGAAGATAGAGCGTCGCACCCGTCCCATAGGGAGGTACGAACCGCTCGTTGGCCTTGACCACCATGCGGCACATCTCGACGAAGGTTTCGACGGGCAGTTCGGCCATGCAGAGTTTGCGGGCCGTCGCGGCGAAACGCTTGCCGTTCTCGTCGGGACGGAAGAGCCGCACCTTGTCGTCGGCGCCGCGAAAGGCTTTCAACCCTTCGAACGACTCGACGCCGTAATGCAGGCAGGGGGCCGACATGTGCACCGAAATATATTCGTCCTGCGTCAGTTCCGGCTCGCCCCATTTGCCGTCCTTGTAGGAGATGCGGACGTTGTAATCCGTCTTGTGATAGTTAAACGGCAACGCCGCCCAATCCACGTTTTCCATAATCTTAAATAGTTTAAGAGGTTTTTATCCAACGACCGCACCGCTGTTTACCGGAGCCGCCGGTTCCAGCAGCACGAGTTTGCCCGCAGCATCCTCGCCCATGAGGATCATACCGCGCGACTCGATTCCTTTGAGCGTACGGGGTTCGAGATTGACGAGCACCAACACCTGCCGACCGACCAGCTCCTCGGGCGTATAATGTTCGGCGATGCCCGACACGATCTCACGCCGGTCGATACCCGTGTCGACAGTCAGCTTCAACAGCTTCTTGGTCTTGGCGACCTTCTCGGCCGCAAGAATGGTCGAAACACGTATATCCATGCGTTGGAAATCATCGAACGATATACTATCTTTCTGAGGATCAATATTTTGAGACGACTCTGCCGCCAAATTTGCCTCTTTGGTCGCCGCCAGCTTATCGAGCTGCGCCTGGATAACGTCGTCCTCGATCTTCTCGAAAAGCAACTCGGGCGTCCCGATCCGGTGACCGGCGGCAACGAGATCGGTCGCCCCGATACGCTCCCAGTCCAACGGTTCGAGCCGCAGCATCGCCAGTAACTTGGCCGCGGTGAAGGGCATGAAGGGTTCGACGACGATCGAGAGGTTGGCCGTGATCTGCAAGGCGATGTTGAGGATCGTCTTCACCCGTTCGGGATCGGTCTTGACGAGTTTCCACGGCTCGCAGTCGGCCAGATACTTGTTGCCGATGCGTGCCACGTTCATCGCCTCCTTCAACGCCTCGCGGAAGCGGTAGTTCTCGATATTCTGTTCGAGCGTCGCCTTCACCGCCTGCAATTCGGCCAGCGTCCCGCGGTCGTAATCGGTGAGGGTACCGCATGCGGGAACCTCGCCGCCGTAGTATTTCTGCGTGAGCACCAGCGCGCGGTTGACGAAGTTGCCCAGCACGGCCACCAGTTCATTGTTGTTGCGCGCCTGGAAATCCTTCCACGTGAAGTCGTTGTCCTTCGATTCGGGCGCATTGGCGCACAGCACGTAGCGCAGCACGTCCTCCTTGCCCGGAAACTCGTCGAGGTATTCGTGCAGCCAGACAGCCCAGTTGCGCGACGTGGAGATCTTGTCGCCTTCGAGATTGAGGAACTCGTTGGCCGGCACGTTCTCGGGCAGGATGTACTCGCCGTGCGCTTTGAGCATCGACGGGAAGACGATGCAGTGGAAGACGATATTGTCCTTGCCGATGAAGTGCACCATCTTGGTTCCGGAGTCCTTCCAGTAACGCTCCCAGTCTGGCGTCAGCTCCTTCGTGGCGGATATATAGCCGATCGGCGCGTCGAACCACACGTAGAGCACCTTGCCCTCGGCCCCCTCGACCGGAACGGGGATGCCCCAGTCCAGATCGCGGCTCACGGCACGCGGCTGCAATCCCAGATCGAGCCAGCTCTTGCACTGCCCGTAGACGTTGGGACGCCACTCCTTGTGCCCTTCGAGAATCCACTCGCGCAGAAATCCCTCGTACTTGTCGAGCGGCAGGTACCAGTGCTTGGTCTCGCGCTTGACGAGCGGCGAACCGGACAACGCGCTGTGGGGTGCGATCAGTTCGTCGGGCGAAAGCGTCGACCCGCACTTCTCGCACTGGTCGCCGTAGGCCTTTTCGTTCTGGCAGTGGGGACAGGTGCCCACGATGTAACGGTCGGCCAGAAACTGCTGCGCCTCCTCGTCGTAGTACTGCTCGGAGGTCTTCTCGACGAACTTGCCCTCGGCGTAGAGCTTGCGGAAGAAATCCGACGCCGTTTGGGCATGGACGGGCGACGAGGTGCGCGAATAGATGTCGAACGACATGCCGAGCCGTTCGAACGAACGCTTGATGAGGTTGTGGTAGCGGTCGATGATCTCCTTGGGCGAAACCCCCTCCTTGCGCGCCTTGATCGTGATCGCCACGCCGTGCTCGTCGCTGCCGCAGATCGACAGCACGTCGCGCCCGCGGCGGCGCAGATAGCGCGTGTAGATGTCGGACGGGATGTAGACCCCCGCCAGATGACCGATATGCACCGGCCCGTTGGCATAGGGGAGCGCCGACGTCACCAGATAGCGTTTGAACTCTTTTGCCATATTCTTGAATTTCTCTCTTCGTTTTCCTCTTTTTCGAAATACTATGTGACAAAATTACGAAATCCGCATCAAAAAGCCTAAGAAAAAGAAGAATGAAATTCAAGAGATGAAATAATCATGGTTGCGCGCAGCGCACCGCAGCCTCCTTTCGGCAGTAAAAGGTGGTAAAAACTGCTCCTCGCAGGAAACGCCGAATCGAAGGGGCGGGATTTTTCCCGAAGAATCGATCGGAAAAAATTACTCTTAGATTCTTTCTTTTGGTGCTTTTGGCTTGATCCAAAAGCACCAAAAGATCAAGCACTGCGAAAAGAGCGGAAAGAGTGACGACACCCGCGCTCGCTGAGCGATCACGAAAGACTCCGCTTTTCGCACGATCG
>OBAI01002886.1_pt1 | contig 10254 bp, 10 predicted proteins | sample 1517461 | NCBI WGS metagenome assembly OBAI01 (sample SAMN04571696, study PRJEB22368) | human gut metagenome | biome: human gut; material: stool | host: Homo sapiens | place: Luxembourg | collected 2012-06-29
TCGCAGATAACATCAAAGAAGTCATTCCTGAATTCTTAATGTTATTAAAAGGTGTGATCGATTGTCCTGACCTTCCACTGAACGTATCAAGAAGTGCTCTTCAGAACGATGGATTCGTGAAGAAAATTTCTGATTACATCACAAAGAAAGTTGCTGATAAGTTAACTGGTATGTGCAAGACAGACCGTGAATCTTATGAAAAATACTGGGATGATATCAGTCCATTTATCAAATTTGGATTCATCCGTGACCAGAAATTTGCAGATAAGATCAAAGATTACATCTTATTTAAGAATATGGAACATAAATATGTAACATTAAGTGACCTTGTTCCAGCTCCTGCAAACGATGATGATGTGACAACTTTATACTATATCACAGATGAAGTTCAGCAAAGCCAGTATATCAATATGTTCAAAGAACAGGATATGGATGCTGTCATTTTAAATCATAACATTGATTCTGCATTTATCACACAGATCGAACAGCAGAATCAGCATATCAAATTTAAACGTATCGATGCGGATGTCGAAGATGCCCTTAAAGAAGATGTAGATGAAAAAGAATTAGATGAAATCAAGACTTCTTTAACTGACCTGTTTAGAAAGACTTTAAACAAAGAAAATCTTGAAGTTCACGTTGAAAAATTAAAAGATGCAAAGATTTCTTCTATCATCACTTTATCTGAAGAAAGCAGACGTATGCAGGATATGATGAAAATGTATGCAATGCCTGGTATGGACCCTAATATGTTTGGTGCTCCTGCACAGGTTCTGACTCTAAATGCAAATAATACACTTGTGAAATATCTGTTTGAGCATGGAGATGCCCAAAATGCAAAGATTATTTGCGAACAGCTGTATGATCTTGCCATGTTAAGTCATACAACATTAGCTCCTGAAGAAATGACAAAATTTGTTCAGAGAAGTAATGAGATCATGGAAATGATCGCGAAATTTTAATTTGTAGTTGGCCAACTGTAGATTTTGAGTATATGATAAAAAATAAATAAACGATCGGAAGAGCAGCTAGAGAATTTTCCTCACGTTTTTTACAGATCGCTGATCCGCCGGCTTTCCTTGCGTAACTCGCCTTCAAAGGTATTCAAAACAGAACTCTTTGAGGCTCAAACAACGCACCAAGCCGGCTGCGAATCCGTAAAAAACGTGGCAAAATTCTAATGCTGCTCTTCCGATCGTTTATTTATTTTTTATCATATACCAGAAGTCTAAAGTGTGGACAATTACAAGATTGAAAAATTTAAGTGGGTGTATATGTTAAACGTTGTCAACTTCCAATTTATGTAGTGGTAGACAGAATGTTTATTATAAATATCAATACAGTAAAACATACACACTACGTAGTGATTTGAATAGACTTCAGGTGTATGTGACAGGAATCAAAGAAAAACAAATATTTAAAAGAATCCAGGTGGCAAACATGAGCACTTTTTGAGTGCGTTTTTTACAAATTCGCAGTGCCTGTGGTTGGATGTCTGACCGTTGCTGCGGGCATTTTGGCTCGCAGCGAGGGAGTTTCCAAAGGAACAGGCACGGATCAGCGATTTGTAAAAAACGCTCTCAAAAATGCGGAGTTGCCACCTTGATTCTTTCAAATATTTGTTTTTCTTTTATTTCTGTCACATACACATGCAAGCCCATATACAAATCAGAACTTACGAAATCTCTGATACCTCTGTTCCACCAATTCTTCCGGCGTCATCTTATCATATTTCTCAATAAATCCAAGTATCATCTCTTTCATCTGCTCAGAAATATCCAAAATATTATCAATACTAACCGGTTCTGGTTCTTCAATCACCTGTTCGATCACACCTAACTCTTTCAAGTCCTCTGCCGTGATCTTCATAACCTTAGCTGCCTCAGAAGCTCTGTTTCCGTCTTTCCAAAGAATTGCTGCAAATCCTTCTGGGGATAAAATGGAATATGTAGAGTTCTCTAAACTCCATACTTCATTACCAATAGCCATTGCTAAGGCTCCACCGCTTCCTCCTTCTCCGATCATGATGGAAAGGATTGGTACTTTGATATTTGACATCTCGAATAAGTTTCTTGCGATTGCTTCTCCGACTCCGCCTTCTTCTGCTTCAATTCCACAGAATGCTCCTGGTGTGTCTACAAAGAGGATGATCGGACGGTGAAATTTCTCTGCCTGTTTCATCAGTCTTAAGGATTTTCGATATCCTTCTGGTGATGGCATTCCGAAATTTCGTCTGATATTTTCTTTGGTTGAGCGTCCTTTTTGTTGTCCGATGACTGTGACTGGTCTTCCGCCGATGGAAGCTAAACCACCAACGATTGCTTTGTCATCTCCAAAATAACGGTCTCCGTGTAAGGACATATATCGTTCAAAAATCGTAGAAATATAATCAAGACTTGTTGGGCGTTCTGCTGATCTTGAGATCTGCACTCTTTCCCATGGGGTAAAATTACTGCTCATATTCACAACTCCTTATGATCGTTACCAGCACTTTTCTTAATTTTTTGCGCTCTACGATCTTATCTACAAATCCATGTTCTAACAAAAATTCTGCTCGCTGGAATCCTTCTGGCAACTTCTGTCCGATCGTCTGTTCAATGACTCTCGGTCCAGCAAATCCGATCAATGCTCCTGGCTCTGCTAAGATAACATCTCCAAGCATTGCAAAACTTGCTGTAACACCTCCAGTTGTAGGATCTGTTAATACTGTGATATATAATAATCCTGCTTCATCATGGCGTTTCAATGCTGCGGATGTTTTTGCCATCTGCATCAGAGATACGATCCCTTCCTGCATTCTAGCTCCACCAGAGCATGTGAAAATGATGATCGGTAATCTCATCTGTGTTGCACGTTCAACGGCTCGTGTGATCTTCTCACCAACAACTTCTCCCATGCTTCCCATCATGAAATCTGCTCCCATGACTGCGATCACAACATCTTTTCCTAAAATCTTACCTTTTCCTGTAACGACTGCTTCATCAAGATTTGTTACAGAACGTTGACGTTCCAGTTTGTTTTTATATCCTGGGAAGTTCAGCGGATCGCTTGTATCCATCTTTGCATCCCATTCTTCAAAAGTATCTTTATCTAATACCATGGCAATTCTTGTCTTTGGACGAATTCTGAAATAACTGCCACAGACTGGACATACATAATCATTTTCGATCAGATCCTCATTATATACAGGCTTTCCACAGCAGTTACACTTCTGGAATAATCCTTCTGGTGCCTGAAATTCAAGGAGCGTGTCCTTTGCTTTTCGTACACGTTCTGCCTGTTTTACTTCCTGAGGTGATAATGTCCTTTTCTTAAACATATCTTTTAATGACATGATACTCACCTTAACTTTCTTTATTTAACTTCATTTTCAGACTGATGTTTTTTCTGAAAACGTTCAATAAATCCTGTATCAACATTTCCTTCGATGAAATCTTCATCATTGATGATCTCATACTGATAATCGATATTTGTCTTCACGCCTTCTAACACAAGTTCTCCTAATGCATTGCGGAGTTTTCTTAGTGCAAGTTCACGGTTCTTATCATACACGATCAGTTTTGCGATCATGGAATCATAGTATGGCGGAATCTTGTATCCTGCGAATAATGCAGAATCAATCCTTACTCCCTTTCCTCCTGGAAAATGCACACTTGTCACAGTTCCAGGGCTTGGACGGAAATCATGTTCTGTATCTTCCGCATTGATCCTCACTTCGATCGCATGTCCATGCACATGAACATCTTCCTGAGAATATGTCAGATGTTCCCCTGCTGCGATACGGATCTGTTCACGGATCAGATCGATTCCTGTAACCCATTCAGTCACTGGATGTTCTACCTGAATTCTTGTGTTCATCTCGATAAAATAGAAATCTCCGTGTTTGTCACGTAAGAATTCAATTGTTCCTGCACTGTAGTATTCTGCTGCTTTCGCTGCTTTGACTGCAATCTCACCCATCTTCTTTCGCTGTTCATCACTGATAGCTGGAGATGGTGATTCTTCGATCAGTTTCTGATGTCTCCTCTGGATGGAACAATCTCTTTCTCCAAGATGGATCGTATTTCCATATTTATCTGCAAGGATCTGGAATTCGATATGTCGTGGATCTTCGATATATTTTTCAATATACATTGTTCCATCACCAAATGCATTCTCTGCTTCTAACTTCGCTGTCTCAAAAGTATGTACGAAGTCTTCAGAGTTATAGCAGACACGCATTCCCTTTCCGCCACCACCTGCGGAAGCTTTGATCATGACTGGGTATCCCATATCATCTGCGATCTTCTGTCCTTCTTCTGCTTCATATACAGCATCTTTTGTACCAGGAACTACAGGAACTCCTGCATCCATCATCGTCTTTCTTGCTGCGGATTTGTTACCCATGCGGTCAATGATCTCTGCAGATGGACCAATGAATGTAATATTACATTTCTCACACATTCTTACAAATTTACTGTTTTCTGACAAAAATCCAAATCCTGGATGGATCGCATCCGCTCCGACTGCCATTGCAGCCCCAAGTACACGTTCCATGTCAAGATAACTGTCTTTGGCAGGTGCTGGCCCGATACAGACTGTCTGGTCTGCCAATTGGGCATGGAGTGCGTCTTTATCTGCCTCAGAGCAGATTGCAACGGACATGATATCCATCTCACGGCATGCACGAATAATACGAACCGCGATCTCTCCTCTATTTGCAATTAAAATCTTCTTAAACATTTAAGAAACCCTCTCTATCCAATCATAAACGTAATCTCTGCAGATGCTACTTTCTTTCCATCTACAGTTGCTGTCCCTTTTGCAACACCGACTGGTCCTTTGACTTTGATCATCTCAACTTCTAATGTCAGCACATCTCCAGGAACAACTTTTCCTCTGAATTTTGCTTTATTGACTCCGCCTAAGAATGCGATCTTTCCTTTATATTCATCAGCAGAAAGTGCACATACGGCTCCTGTCTGTGCTAACGCTTCAATGATCAGTACTCCAGGCATAACTGGTTCTTGTGGAAAATGTCCTGCAAAAAATGGTTCATTATATGTCACACATTTTTTACCAACGATACGTTTTCCTTCTTCCATCTCCTCAATGCGATCCACTAATAAAAATGGACTTCTGTGAGGGATTGTATTCATAATATCTTTAATATCCATTACCATAATAAATATTCTGCCTTTCTTACTGGATAACCATTAATGGCTGACCATATTCAACCATCTCGCCATTCTCAACTAAAATAGCTGCAACTGTTCCATCGTATTCGCTTTCTACTTCGTTCATAAGTTTCATTGCTTCAACGATTCCAATAACCTGTCCTTTTTTAACTTTGTCTCCAACGGATACGAATGGTTCTGCTCCTTCTGATGGCGCTGCATAAAATGTACCAACAAGTGGTGCTTTGATCTCATCTCCGTAGAGGACCTCTTCCGGCTGTTCTTCACTCTGCTCTGGCATGATCGCTGCATTCTGTACTGGAACTCCAGCAACAGATGCATCAACTGTTGCGATCTTAGCTTTTTTCTTAGCGATTCTGATTGAAAATTCTTCATTATTATATTCAAATTCATCGACATTTGCAGCGGATACTGCAGCGATCAATTCTTTCATTTCTTTGACTTCCATGTAAGTCTCCTTCTAAATTAATCTTCAAATTTCTTCACAAGAAGTGTTGCGTTATGTCCTCCAAATCCAAGGGAGTTACTCATAGCGTAATTTACCTTGCGGTCTGTTACTGGCTCTAATGTATAATCAAGATCACATTCTTCATCTGGAACTTTTAATCCAACTGTTGGATGAATGTAATCTTCTTCGATTGATTTGACACATGTGATAAATTCGATTGCACCAGCTGCTCCAAGTCCATGACCGATCATAGATTTTGTAGAGCTGATCTTCACATCATATGCATGTTCTCCTAATGCTTTCTTGATCGCTTTTGTCTCAAATAAATCATTTGCATGTGTGCTTGTTCCATGTGCATTGATATAATCTACTTTATCTGGTGTGATCTCAGCTTCGTCCATTGCAAATACCATGGCTCTTGCTGCACCTTCTCCGTCTTCGCAAGGAGATGTGATATGATATGCATCACTTGTTGCTCCATATCCAACAACCTCTGCTAAAATATTTGCTCCTCTTGCCTGTGCATGTTCAAGACTTTCTAATACAACGATTCCTGCCCCTTCACCGATGACAAATCCATCTCTTTCTTTGTCAAATGGGATAGATGCTCTCTCTGGATCATCAGATCCGCTTAATGCTGTTAATGCTGCAAATCCGCTGACTGCTACTTCTGATACCGCTGCTTCTGTTCCACCAGCTACCATCACATCTGCTTCTCCAACCTGAATAGATCTGTATGCTTCACCGATTGACTGTGTTCCTGTTGCACATGCTGTGACAACATTGATACTCTTTCCACGAAGTCCGAATGCAATAGATACATTTCCTGCTGCCATATTAGAAATCATCATTGGAACCGCCAGAGGTTTTACTCTGTTTGGTCCTTTCTGATCAAGAAGTCTTGTTGTCTTTTCGATCATCTGAAGGCTACCAACTCCACATCCTACAGAGACACCAATTCTTGTTGTATCTTCTTTCTCAAGGTCCAATCCTGCATCTTCAATTGCTTCCTTTGATGCAGCAACAGCATACTGTGAAAATAATTCCATACGTCTTGCTGCTTTTGGTTTCATATAGTCTTTTGCATTGAAGCCTTTAACTTCCGCTGCCAAATGTGCTTTATATTCTGTCGCATCAAAATATGTAATCGGTGCAAATCCGATCTTCTGCTCCTTGACACCACTCCAAAATTCTTCCACGCTGTTTCCGATCGGTGTGATCGCACCCATACCAGTTACAACGACACGTTTCATGTTCTTCATATAAAAACTCCTTTACATTCCCATTCCGCCATCAACACTGATCGTCTGGCCTGTAATATATGCTGCCTTGTCAGATGCTAAGAAAGCAACTGTTTCTGCAATATCTTTTGTCTGTCCCATTCTCTTTAACGGAATACTTGCTAATAAATTCTCTTTGACATCTTCTGGCAGTACGTCTGTCATCTCTGTTTCGATAAATCCAGGTGCGATCGCATTGACCGTGATTCCTCTGGAACCTAATTCTCTTGCAAGAGATTTTGTCATACCAATGATTCCAGCCTTAGATGCACAGTAATTGACCTGTCCTGCATTTCCCATGACCCCGGATACAGAAGACATATTGATGATATGTCCAGATTTCTGCTTTAACATGATTCTTGAAACATGTTTCATACAGTTAAATGCACCTTTTAGATTTACTTCGATGACTTTATCAAATTCTTCTTCACTCATTCTCATGATCAGGTTGTCTTTTGTGATTCCAGCATTATTTACCAGAATATCAATTGACCCAAATTCTTTCTTTACAGAAGTGATCATCTCTTTCGCAACATCAAAATCAGAGACATCTCCCTGATATGCTTTTGCATTACCGCCTGCTGCTTTGATCTCTTCTACTACCGCTTCTGCTTTATCTTTGGAACCGCAATAATTTACGATCACAGTTGCTCCATATCCTGCAAGAGTTAAAGCTGTTTCTCTTCCAATTCCGCGGCTTGCACCTGTTACGATTGCAACTTTTCCACTTAACATGATTACATGATCTCCTTTAATTTCTCTAAATCTTCTACTTTCGCAATGTTGATTGCTTTGACACTACGGTCGATCTTACGCATAAATCCACATAATGTCTTTCCTGGGCCGATCTCTACAAATGTACCTGCACCATCGGCGATCATCTTCTCAATAGATTGTTCCCAGCATACAGAAGAATAAACCTGTCTTCCAAGCAGTTTCTTGACTTCATCTTTGTTTGTGATAAATTCTGCTGTTGTATTGGATACATATGGTACCTTTGGATCATTTACTTCGACATCTACTAATACATCTAATAATTTCTCTCCCGCTGGTTTTAACATTGGAGAATGGAAAGGTCCGCTGACTTTCAGTGGAAGTACTCTCTTAGCCCCAGCTTCTTTTAATGCATCTCCAGCTTTCGCTACTGCCTCTGATTCACCAGAAATAACAATCTGTCCTGGACAGTTATAGTTTGCGATCGTTACGATTCCTTCAACGTCTGGTAAAACTGCTTCAATCGCTTCTTTTTTCATTCCAAGAACCGCTGACATTGCTCCTTCTCCTGCTGGAACAGTATCCTGCATAAGAATACCTCTCTGTCTTACCACCTTCACGGCATCTTCAAAGCTCATAACATCAGAAGCCACCAATGCACAGTATTCTCCAAGACTTAATCCAGCTGTCAGATCAGGCTTTAATCCCATTTCTTCGATCTTCTTTAAGATTGCGACACTTGCAGTTACCATAGCTGCCTGTGTATACTCTGTAATATTGATATCTTCATTCTCTTCAAAGCAAAGTTTCTTTACATCAATATCCAGAACTTCATTCGCTTTGTCGAAAATCTCTTTGCTGCATGCAAAAGAATCATAAAAATCCTTTCCCATTCCAACATACTGCGCTCCCTGTCCCGGAAACATAAATACGATTTTACCCATTATCTTTACCTCGTTGATCTATTCGTTCTTAAATAATTAGTTTGATATTCAAAATATTTTCTTCAAAAAATTGACTTATAACAGGAATGTTATAAGTCAATCTCACAATTTCTTTAGTCTTCTACACCTTTGTCTTTTAAGTAGTTGATAACATCACCAACTGTATTTAATTCTGCAAGATCATCAGATGGGATCTCAACATCATATTCTTCTTCTAATGCCATAACTAATTCAAACAAATCTAATGAATCAGCATCAAGGTCATCTTTGAAAGATGCTTCTAAAGTAACTTCATCTTCGCTTACGCTTAACTGATCCGCAATGATCTCTTTCATCTTCTCTAACATAATTATTCTCCTTCACACTCTAATTAGTTTGATTCTCAAAGTATACATTCTTCTAATGTCTTCTGTCAAGTTCTCTTGTAAAATTACTTCTATATTATACGAAACTATACATAATTATGCAAGTCTATCATTACCATTCCGTGCATCTTTTACGAAACATTTTCATATTATTCTGTATACTCTATACCAATTGCGTTTTTCACAAAATCTCCATATTTTAAACACAAACTATTCAGACTTTTATCACAGTTTGATTGGTTTTTTCCAATAAAATAAGGTTCAGCTATTGCAAAAGGAGGACAACATTTTGATAGAAGTAAAACATCTGACCAAAAAATATGGCACGCATCTCGCTGTGGATGACTTGTCATTTACAATTGAAAAAGGACGGATTTACGGTTTTCTTGGACCAAACGGAGCTGGTAAATCCACGACTATGAATATTATGACCGGATATATCGGTGCAACAAGCGGAGAGGTTATCATCAATGAGCATAACATTCTTGAAGAACCTGAAAAAGCCAAAAAATGCATCGGATATCTTCCGGAAATTCCACCATTATATCTTGATATGACTGTTTCGGAATATCTGCATTTTGTAGCAGAATTAAAGAAAATTCCGAAAACTGACCGTGATTCTCAGGTCTTAAAAGTTATGGAACTGATCAAACTTGTTAATATGAAAGACCGCTTGATCAAAAATCTTTCCAAAGGTTACCGCCAGAGAACAGGACTTGCTGCCGCAATTCTTGGTTTCCCTGATATTATCATCTTAGACGAACCAACCGTTGGGCTTGATCCAAAACAGATCATCGAAATCCGTGAACTGATTCGTACACTTGCCAAAGATCATACAGTGATCCTAAGTTCTCATATTCTTGCGGAAGTGCAGGAAATCTGTGACGATATTTTGATCATTTCCAAAGGAAAATTAGTTGCAGAAGGAAGTCCTGAGCAATTAGAAGATTTAACTCATGGAAAAGAATCTGTTGAACTTACCATTCAGGCAGATCAAGTTTCTGTAAAACAGATCCTTTCTGATATTTCTGGCATTGATGATATCAGCTGGCTGAATATCAATGAAAACAGTTGTCATATTCAGATCAATACAAGCAACGATACACAGGAATTATGTGCGGATCTCTCTCTTGCATTTGCACAACAGAAAATGCCTGTGACACAGATGTTTGTAAATAAGGCAACTCTGGAAGATATTTTCCTTGAATTAACTGGAGGTGAAAAATAATGCTTGCTATCTACAAAAGGGAAGTCCGTTCCTATTTTAATTCCATGATCGGATGCGTATTTGCTGCATTCTTAACGATCATTGGAGGTGTATATTTT
>OBAI01002892.1_pt1 | contig 10227 bp, 5 predicted proteins | sample 1517461 | NCBI WGS metagenome assembly OBAI01 (sample SAMN04571696, study PRJEB22368) | human gut metagenome | biome: human gut; material: stool | host: Homo sapiens | place: Luxembourg | collected 2012-06-29
TGAATTTATTTCGTATTTTTGCGTGGACATCCCCTTTTTTGATGTTCAGGAAGATAATTTGTTGTTAAAGCAAAGCGAAGATTGATATATGAGTGACGAAATCAACGAGATAACGGAAGGACATTCAGACTACAAACCGGCGGACACGCGGGACGAAAACGTAAAGCATCAGTTAACAGGCATGTACCAGAATTGGTTTCTGGACTATGCTTCATACGTTATACTGGAACGTGCCGTGCCTCATATCAATGACGGTTTAAAGCCTGTGCAACGACGTATTTTACATTCAATGAAACGTCTGGACGACGGACGGTATAATAAAGTGGCTAACATTGTGGGACACACCATGCAGTTCCACCCTCACGGTGATGCTTCTATCGGAGATGCCCTGGTACAGTTGGGACAGAAAGACCTGTTGATCGATTGTCAGGGTAACTGGGGTAATATCCTCACCGGAGACGGCGCAGCTGCTCCCCGTTATATCGAAGCACGCTTGTCCAAGTTTGCGCTGGATGTTGTCTTCAATCCCAAAACTACCGAATGGAAACTTTCTTATGACGGACGAAACAAGGAACCGGTCACTCTTCCTGTGAAATTCCCGTTATTATTAGCACAGGGAGTGGAAGGTATCGCCGTGGGACTTTCTTCAAAAATTTTACCACACAATTTCAACGAACTTTGTGATGCCTCTATCAGCTATTTACGCGGAAAGGAATTCCAACTATATCCTGATTTCCAGACAGGAGGCTCTATCGATGTAGCCAAATACAACGACGGAGAGCGTGGCGGAGCCGTGAAAGTACGTGCCAAGATCAACAAGATTGATAATAAAACGCTTGCTATCACAGAAATTCCATACGGAAAGACGACTTCGACAGTGATCGACTCTATCCTGAAAGCTGTTGATAAAGGAAAGATCAAAATTCGTAAGGTAGACGACAATACGGCTGCCAACGTAGAAATATTAGTGCACCTCGCACCCGGCACCTCATCAGATAAAACGATTGATGCTCTGTACGCTTTCACTGACTGTGAAGTAAGTATCTCGCCCAACTGCTGTATTATCGATGACAGTAAGCCACATTTCCTCACTGTGAGCAAAGTCCTGAAAAAGTCGGCAGACAATACGATGGATTTGCTGAAGCAGGAGCTGGAAATCAAGAAAGGAGAAATTCTGGAATCCCTGCATTTCTCTTCTCTCGAAAAGATATTTATCGAAGAACGCATCTATAAGGATAAAGAGTTCGAGCAATCCAAAGACATGGATGCAGCCTGTGCACATATCGACGAACGTCTGACACCTTACTATCCGACATTTATCCGTGAAGTTACGAAAGAAGATATTCTCAAGTTGATGGAAATCAAAATGGGGCGTATCCTGAAATTCAACTCAGACAAAGCAGATGAACTGATCGCCAAGATGAAAGAGGAAATTGCCGAGATTGATAACCACCTGGCTCACATCGTGGATTATACCGTCAACTGGTATCAGATGCTGAAGAACAAATACGGCAAGAATTTCCCGCGCCACACGGAATTGCGAAACTTCGACACCATCGAAGCAGCCAAAGTAGTAGAAGCAAACGAGAAACTCTATATCAACCGTGAAGAAGGATTTATCGGAACGACCTTGAAGAAAGATGAGTTCGTAGCCTGCTGTTCGGATATCGACGATGTCATTATCTTCTTCCGTGATGGTAAATATATCGTCACCCCCGTTGCCGATAAGAAATTTGTCGGTAAGAACGTTCTTTATGTCAATGTATTCAAGAAGAACGATAAACGTACAATCTACAACGTAGCCTACCGCAACGGAAAAGAAGGAACGACCTACGTAAAACGTTTCGCCGTAACTTCCGTGGTCCGCGACCGCGAATATGATGTGACACTGGGAACTCCCGATTCACGAATTACCTATTTCAGTGCCAACCCGAACGGAGAAGCCGAAATTATCAAAGTGACATTGAAGCCGAACCCGCGTGTACGCCGCATCATCTTCGAGCATGACTTCAGCGAAGTCAGTATCAAGGGACGCCAGGCACGGGGGATAATTCTCACCCGCTTGCCGGTACACAAAATATCCTTGAAACAGAAAGGCGGCTCTACTCTCGGTGGACGTAAAGTCTGGTTCGACCGTGACATACTTCGCCTCAACTATGATGGACGCGGCGAATACCTGGGAGAATTCCAAAGTGACGACTCCATACTGGTTGTACTGAACAATGGTGATTTCTACACCACCAACTTCGATTTGAGCAATCACTACGAAGACAATGTGAGCATCGTTGAGAAATTCGATCCCCATAAGGTATGGACCGCTGCACTTTATGATGCCGATCAACAGAATTACCCGTACCTGAAACGTTTCTGCTTCGAGGCCTCCAACCGCAAACAGAACTATCTGGGAGAGAATAAGAATAACCGTCTCATCTTGCTGACCGATGAGTACTATCCGCGTCTGGAAGTTATATTTGGCGGACACGACAGCTTCCGTGATCCGTTGGATATCGATGCAGATGAATTCATAGCTGTCAAAGGGTTCAAAGCCAAAGGAAAACGCATCACGACCTATACCGTGGATACGATCAACGAACTTGAACCGACCCGCTTTCCCGAACCTGAACAAGAGCAGCAGGAAAGCCCGGAAGAGGAACCGGAAAATCTGGACCCGGACAGTGATAAGAGCGAAGGCGATATTATTGATGAGATCACCGGGCAGATGAAATTATTCTGATGAAGAAAAAACTAATATATCTGGGGCTGACAGGATGCATCCTATTCGCCCTTTGCACCAGATTACAAGCGCAGATTGACAGTCTGCAAACCCATCGGTATGTAACACGTGCCACCATGTACGGTGTAGGATTTACCAACGTATTCGACACCTATCTTTCACCGCAGGAATACAAAGGAATTGACTTCCGTATTTCCCGCGAGACGATTCGGATGACTAAGTTATTCGATGGAAATGTGTCTGTGCAGAATTTCTTTCAGGCAGACATCGGTTATACCCATAACCGTGCCGATAACAATAACACCTTCTCCGGATTAGTCAACTGGAATTACGGATTACACTACCAGTTTCGACTGACGGAGAATTTCAAATTATTAGCCGGAGGATTGATAGATGCCAACGGAGGCTTTGTCTATAATCTCCGGAACACCAACAATCCGGCATCCGCACGGGCATACGTCAATTTGGATGCTTCCGGAATGGCTATCTGGCATTTGAAAATCAAGCGGTACCCGATGGTATTACGCTATCAAGTCAATCTACCGGTGATGGGAGTAATGTTCTCACCGCACTACGGACAATCTTACTACGAGATATTCTCTCTGGGAAATTCGAGTGGAGTGATAAAGTTCACCTCCCTGCACAACCAGCCTTCACTGCGGCAGATGCTCTCGGTCGACTTACCGATAGGATATACAAAAATGCGATTCAGCTATCTGGCTGATTTGCAACAATATCAAGACACATACCTACTCGCACGTATTCATGGTAGGATTTGTGAAAGACCTATACCGTATCCGAAACAAAAAAGGAACAGCTTTGCCTTCATCGGTCAGAGCCTACTAAGAGAACAAAATTTAATGTTGAAACTTCAAGTGAGATCAATTAAGAATGAGAAATAAGATTAGACAAATGCTTTGGCTGCTCTGCTGTCTTCCGGTATTGACCGGTTGCATCGGAGAAGAAGACTACGCCAATGATCCTGTAGGAAACTTCGAACAACTATGGAAGATCATCGACGAACAGTATTGTTTTCTGGAAGCAAAAGGTATTGACTGGGATGCCGTTCACGACAAATATAGCCCACTGATTATTCCGACAATGTCTAATGACGACCTGTTCGACATCCTAAGCCAGATGCTATACATTTTAAAAGACGGACATGTCAATCTATCCTCTGCCAAACGTACTTCTTTCTACGATGAATGGTATCAGGGTTACGACTGGAACTACCGGGAAGATATTCTCTATCAAACTTATCTGGGCAGTGCCAGCACAGGATACTATACATCCGCCGGTTTAAAGTATAAAATATTCGATAATAATATAGGATATATTCGTTATGAAAGTTTCAGTTCCGGAGTGGGCGATGGCAACTTGGATGAAGTTCTCCTCTACCTGGCCACCTGCAACGGATTAATCATCGATGTACGTGATAACGGAGGCGGAAACCTGACCAACTCCACCCGCATTGCCGCCCGGTTTACTAACGAGAAAACACTTACCGGATATATACAGCACAAAACCGGACCGGGACATAATGATTTCTCCAAGATGGAGCCGATCTATCTGGAACCATCCAACAGCATCCGGTGGCAGAAGAAAGTAATCATTCTGACCAATCGTCGTTGTTATAGTGCCACCAATGATTTTGTGAATGCGATGCGCAGCTTAAACAAGGACAACGAAGAGAAAAGAATCATCCAGTTAGGTGACTGGACCGGAGGTGGTTCGGGACTTCCCTTCTCATCGGAATTACCTAATGGATGGAGCGTCCGTTTCTCCGCCAGTCCGCATTTCGACAAAAACAAGCAACCCTTGGAAGAAGGTATTGAGCCGGACATTGCCATCAATATGTCTGAATCAGATCAACTTAAGCACAAAGACACTCTGATTGAAAAAGCATTCGAAATCTTAAGTGAATAACTTTATTGTCGAATTATTTGCCAAATCAGAAAATCTTCCTATCTTTGCACCGCTAAACAAAAAAGCTACACATGCGGATGTGGCGTAATTGGTAGCCGCGCCAGACTTAGGATCTGGTGCCGTGAGGCGTGTAGGTTCGAGTCCTATCATCCGCACCAAAAATAAACTATAAGCCTTCAAGATACTATCTTGGAGGCTTTTTAATTAGTTAAACATGAATAAACATCAACTTTGCTGCATCGGTCACATCACATTAGACAAAGTAGTCACTCCTCAAAACACTGTCTACATGCCGGGAGGAACAGCTTTTTATTGCTCACATGCCATCCGCCATTTTAATGATATCGATTATGCGCTGGTAACGGCAGTAGGTGCCACTGAAATGAAAGTTGTAGAGCAGCTGCGCAAAGTGGGTATTAACGTAACTGCCTTACCGAGCAAACACTCCGTATACTTCGAGAACATCTATGGAGCCAATCCGGACGACCGTACCCAACGGGTATTAGCGAAAGCCGATCCGTTCACAGCCAGTCAGTTGAAAGAGATAGATGCGCAAATCTACCATCTCGGCTCTCTGCTGGCTGACGACTTCTCATTGGAAGTAATCAAAGAACTATCTCAAAAAGGGTTGATTGCAGTAGACTCACAAGGCTATTTACGTGAAGTGCGTGACACCCACGTCTATCCGGTGGACTGGACAGATAAGAGAGAAGCCTTGCAATATATTCATTTCCTCAAAGTCAACGAGCATGAAATGGAAGTACTGACCGGTCTTTCCGACCCGCATGAAGCTGCCCGCCAATTATATGAATGGGGAGTGAAAGAAGTATTAGTCACATTAGGCGGCATGGGCTCACTTATCTTCGACGGAAAAGACTTCTATCGTATTCCGGCTTATAAGCCCAGAGAAGTGGTAGACGCAACGGGATGTGGAGACACGTATACCATCGGCTATTTATATCAACGGGTATCAGGTGCCGGCATCGAAGAAGCCGGTCGTTTTGCAGCCGCCATGTCTACATTAAAAATAGAGAAATCAGGTCCTTTCAATGGCAGCAAAGAAGATGTCATTCAATGTATGACCACTGCGGAACAAATGTTTTAAAACAGGAAAGGCATGAACCACACCGGTTCATGTCTGAACTTTTTCAACAGTCTCCTCACCCTTTTGTGTTAAAAACAAGCATCCTCTCTTTTTTCCCAAATCTTTTTTGAATTTCGTTTGTTTCCTTTGTTACTCTCGCCAAAAGACGGCAGAAAAAAAGACTTCAACCTAAATAATAACAAATGGAAAAATTTAATGCAATGAGGACTAGACTTTTACAACATCTTCAGAAAAAAGCCATCAGGTCAAGGAGCATCATGACGCTTTTTTGCCTGCTATTGACCTCCACATCGGTCTTTGCACAGACAAAGACGGTGACAGGAACAGTGACGGATGCTGCCAATGAACCATTGATCGGTGCATCGGTACTCGTACAAGGAACTTCCACCGGAACCATCACGGACATGGACGGTAAATATTCAATCTCTGTCACTCCGGAGGACGTACTGGCATTTTCATACGTGGGGATGACTTCGCAAACCATTAAAGTGGGGACACAGAACGTCATCAATGTCACTTTAAAAGAAGATTCACAAGTACTAGCCGAAACAGTCGTTATCGGATACGGTAGTGCAAAGAAAAGAGACTTGACAGGTTCTATCACCAATATCAAAGGAGAAGAGTTAGCCAACAAACCGGCAATGAATCCGCTGTCTTCCCTTCAGGGGAAAGTGGCAGGTGTGCAGATTGTAAACTCCGGACGAGCCGGATCGGACCCGGAAATCCGTATTCGCGGAACAAACTCCATCAACGGATATAAACCGCTGTACATTGTCGACGGATTATTCAATGACAACATCAATTTCCTGAATCCGGAGGACATCGAATCTATGGAAATCCTGAAAGACCCGTCATCTCTGGCTATCTTCGGTGTTCGCGGTGCGAATGGTGTTATCATCATTACCACAAAGAAAGCCAAAGAGGGACAGACACTGGTCAATATCAATACTTCTTTCGGTTTCAAGAAAGTGGTAGATAAAGTGAAACTGGTGAATGGTTCACAATTCAAGGAACTATATAACGAACAGCTCACCAATCAGAAAGATGACCCTTTCGATTATACCGGCTGGGATGCCAATACCGACTGGCAAGACGAAATTTTCCAGACTGCTTTCATTACAAACAATAACATCAGTATTACAGGGGCTTCGCCCAAACATAGTTTCTACCTGGGAGTGGGCTACTCTTACGAACAAGGAAACATCGAGCATGAGAAATTCAGCAAGGTAACCATCAACGCAAGTAATGATTATAAGATTACGGACTTTTTGAAAGTCGGTTTCCAATTCAACGGAGCACGTATGCTTCCTGCCGATTCCAAACAGGTGTTGAATGCCCTACGTGCAACTCCTATCGCTCCGGTATATAACAACGAATACGGATTATATACGGCTCTGCCCGAATTCCAGAAAGCGCAGATCAACAACCCGATGGTAGACGTCGAATTGAAAGCGAATACTACCAAAGCGGAGAACTACCGGGCATCCGGTAACATTTATGGTGAGGTAGACTTCCTGAAACATTTCACGTTCAAAGCGATGTTCTCCATGGATTATGCGTCGAACAACGGACGGACATATACACCGATCGTAAAAGTATACGATGCCGCTGTCAACGGAGGGATCTCTACTTTGGGAACAGGCAAGACCGAGGTCAGCCAATTTAAAGAGAATGAAACAAAAGTTCAGAGTGACTACCTGTTGACATACACCAACAGCTTTGATAATGGAAATCATAACCTGACAGCTACCGCCGGTTTTACTACCTATTATAATTCGTTGAGCCGATTGGACGGAGCACGCAAGCAGGGGGTCGGACTGGTTATTCCGGATAATCCGGACAAATGGTTTGTCAGCATCGGCGATGCAGCTACCGCTACCAATGGAAGTACTCAATGGGAACGCAGTACATTATCCGTACTTGCACGCGTGATCTACAACTATAAAGGCAAATACTTGTTCAACGGTTCTTTCCGCCGGGATGGTTCTTCCGCTTTCTCCTATACAGGAAATGAATGGCAGAACTTCTTCTCGCTGGGTGGAGGTTGGTTGATGTCCGAAGAAGAATTTATGAAAGACATCAAATGGCTGGATATGTTGAAAATCAAAGCATCTTACGGTACGTTAGGAAACCAGAACCTGGATAAAGCCTATCCTGCCGAACCCTTATTGACCAATGCTTATTCGGCCGTATTCGGTAAACCGTCCATCATTTATCCCGGATACCAGCTTGCCTATCTTCCTAATCCTAACCTGCGTTGGGAAAAAGTAGAAGCCTGGGAAGCCGGATTTGAAACGAACCTGCTTCGCAACCGCTTGCATTTTGAGGGTGTTTACTATAAGAAGAATACCAAAGATTTGTTAGCCGAAGTTCCCGGAATTTCCGGAACTATCCCCGGTATCGGAAACTTGGGAGAGATTCAGAATAAAGGAGTGGAAATGGCTGTAACCTGGCGCGATCAGATTGGTGATTGGGGATATTCCGTCAGTGCCAACCTGACTACTATCAAGAATGAGGTAAAAAGTCTTGTTCAGGAAGGATATTCCATCATTGCCGGAGATAAGCAGCAAAGTTACACAATGGCAGGTTATCCTATCGGATATTTCTATGGTTATAAAGTGGCAGGCGTTTATCAGTCACAAGCGGATATTGACGCATCACCCAAAAATACACTGGCTACCGTTACCCCCGGTGACCTGAAATTCGCCGATGTGAACGGTGACGGAGAAATCACCCCGGAAGACCGTACCATGATAGGCAACCCGACTCCAAAGGTCACTTACGGTTTTTCTCTCGGAGTAGACTACAAGAATTGGTCGTTAGGCATCGACATGATGGGACAAGGCGGAAACAAGATTTTCCGTACATGGGATAACTACAATTTTGCCCAGTTCAACTACCTGGAACAACGCTTGGACCGCTGGCACGGAGAAGGTACGTCCAACACCCAACCGTTGCTGAACACCAAACATTCTATCAATAACCTCAACTCCGACTATTACATTGAGGACGGCAAATTCTTCCGTATCCGTAATGTACAGTTAGCGTATACGTTCGACAAGAGCTTAATTTCCAAAATACGTCTGCAAGCTCTGAAAGTCTATGTCAACATACAGAACCTGAAGACATGGAAACATAACACCGGATATACTCCCGAACTTGGAGGAACTGCCACCGCATTCGGAGTAGATAACGGTAGTTATCCTGTACCTGCAGTCTACACCTTCGGCATTAACCTAACATTCTAGTGACAAGGTGCCACTGCCAGTTTTCCATGCGGAACACAACTTTAATCTTTAAAACTATCATTATATGAAACTGAATAAATATATATTTGCAACCCTTATTACTTCAACTACATTATTTCTAGGCAGCTGTAGTGACTTTCTGGATCGTAGTCCGCAAGGACAGTTCACGGAAGATGACAATCCGAACGCTCTGGTCAACGGTAAGATTTATAATGTCTATACGATGATGCGTAACTATAATGTGACAGCTGGCCCTCCTGCTTTTGCCATCCACTGTTTTCGTTCGGAAGATTCGGAAAAAGGAAGTATTGCCAGCGATGGCTCTGATGTAGCCGAAATGTATGATGATTTTGTGTATACACCGACCAACGGCCTACTGGGTGCTTATTGGGGACAGAATTATGCCATCATCTACCAATGTAATGAGATTCTTGATGCCATTGCAGAAAAAGAAACAGCCGGACAAACAGAAACTGAAGACATCATCAATAAGGGAGAGGCCTCTTTCTTCCGTGCTTATTGCTACTTCAATCTGGTAAGAGCTTTCGGCGAAGTTCCTTTGGTGACTTATAAAATCAACGATGCTTCGGAGGCCAATATCCCGAAGACAAGTGCTGATAAAATCTATGAGCAAATCGACAAGGACCTGAAAACAGCAGAAGAGTCATTGCCGGAAACATGGAGCAGCGAATACACCGGACGACTGACTTGGGGAGCTGCCCGTTCCTTACACGCGCGTACTTATATGATGCGCAACGACTGGAACAATATCTACACAGCCTCCACCGACGTCATCAAAAAGGGGCTCTACAACCTAAAGACTCCGTATAATGAGATTTTCACGGATGATGGTGAAAATAACGGAGGTTCTATATTCGAGTTGCAATGTACAGCTACTGCCGCTCTTCCTCAAAGTACCGTTATCGGTAGCCAGTTCTGTGAAGTACAAGGTGTACGCGGAGCAGGTCAATGGGACTTGGGCTGGGGATGGCACATGGCAACAGAATACATGGCGCAAGCCTACGAACAGGGTGATCCACGCAAAAACTCCACCCTACTCTACTTCCGCCACTCGGACAGCGAGCCTATCACTCCGGAAAACACCAACGAGCCATACGGCGAATCTCCGGTTTCTCCGGCAATAGGTGCTTACTTCAACAAGAAAGCCTATACCGACCCGGCTTTGCGTAAAGAATATACCAACAAAGGATTCT
>OBAI01002906.1_pt1 | contig 10205 bp, 9 predicted proteins | sample 1517461 | NCBI WGS metagenome assembly OBAI01 (sample SAMN04571696, study PRJEB22368) | human gut metagenome | biome: human gut; material: stool | host: Homo sapiens | place: Luxembourg | collected 2012-06-29
CGATTCTTACAGATAATTCAAGTATGCGTTTTGTCCTGCTTTGTCTGCTTTCTTCCATTTGCGCGGAATTGCTGCAGGGTTACTGTTCACTCCGTTCTCAGTAACGCTGTAGGTTCTGTGTTTATCTACAACAATTCATAAAGGACTTCCACCTCGCCGCCACAGATCATTCCCAGATTCGCACCGCCCTGGTTAGACAGATTATATTTTCTGATTTCACCATGCTGCGCTTCTGGTGCATATTTCAAAGCCTGAAATTCTACATTTCCGCCTCCGATGCTTCCATATGAATTCCCGTCTTTATCAATAAACATTTTACTTCCTGTCCCTCTTGGAGAAGAACCACTCTTGGATATGATCGTGATCATAATTCCATTTTCTTTTTTCCTGACAGCATCCTCCACAGCTCCATCAATATAAGAAACATCATACCTGTTCTTTTCCTGAACGATCTCCGCAGCAATACTTACAGCAATCTCTGCCGGCATATGTCCTCCGATCGGCAATCCAATCGGTGCATGGATACTGTTGAGCTGTTCTTCGCTGAAACCTTCTCCGAGTAATTTTTCTCTGGTCAGTTTTACCTTATTTTTACTGCCGATCATTCCCAGATAAGTATAAGGGCGTCTCAGGATCTGTCTGGCACAGGCACTGTCTCCGAGATGACCTCTTGTCACGATCACATAATAAGCATTTTCATAGGCCGGTATTTTGTCTGAAAGTTTATCATAGCTGCCTTTGATCAGCCGATCGGCATCCGGAAATCTCTCTGAAGTCACAAAATCTTCTCTGTCATCCATAACAGTCACATGAAATCCCAGCATTTTTCCGATTTTTGCAACAGGCTGCGAAACATGTCCGCCTCCAAAAATGATAAGCTGCGGATTTTTCACATAAATTTCCACAAAGAAATCTACATCTCCCATATGAACAACTTTTGTCTCCTGGCACTCCGCCAGATCAGCTTCATATTTTTTCCAGAAATCTGCTGTATTTTCATCGGATGATAAACAATGGTTTTCTTTTATCAGACATTTTTCGCCCTTATGATTCCCGTTTAAAACCATTGCTGTTTTTACTTTTCCTGTTTCTTCCAAAATTTGATAAATTTTTCTGTACATAACTCTCTCCTGTTTCGATATAAAATACCTTTTGACCATGACATCATTATATATTATAATTGACAGAAAAAGGGGGATTATTATGAAAAAAAACTTTTTTCTACACAGTCTGCCCTTCAGACTGCTTGTCGGCGTGGCTTTTGGAATCTGTATCGGACTTCTTCTTAATATAATAGATGAATCTGCCATTACGACTGCAGTACTGAATGTGGTTGTAACATCGAAGTATATTCTTGGTCAGCTGATCAGCTTTTCTGTTCCGCTGATCATCATTGGATTTATCGCACCATCTATTACCAGACTCGGAAACAATGCTTCCAGAATGTTAGGTGTTGCAGTCAGTATTGCTTATGCTTCCTCACTGGGAGCTGCTTTATTCTCTGCATTATCCGGATACCTGCTGATCCCACATTTGTCCTTCAGCTCCACTGCCAGTCATCTCAAAGCTTTGCCGGATGTAGTTTTTGAACTTTCCATTCCACAGATAATGCCTGTCATGAGTGCACTTGTACTGGCCATTATGCTGGGACTTGCATCTGCATGGACAAAAGCCAGTCTGATTTCTTCTTTTCTTGAAGAATTTCAGAAGATCATACTGGCTATTGTATCAAGAGTCATTATTCCGATTCTCCCATACTTCATCGGACTGACTTTCTGTTCACTGGCATACGAAGGAACAATCACCAGACAGCTTCCTGTATTCCTTCAGGTAATCGTCATTGTTCTGATTGGACATTTTATCTGGATAGCTCTTCTATATATACTTGCAGGAATTTATTCCAGAGAAAATCCTCTGAAAGTTGTGAAACATTATGGTCCCGCCTACCTCACAGCCATAGGTACCATGTCATCTGCTGCCACACTGCCGGTCGCCCTCCAATGCGCACACAGGGCAAAACCTCTCCGAAAGGATCTGGTAGATTTTGGTATTCCGCTGTTTGCCAATATTCATCTCTGTGGTTCTGTCCTCACAGAAGTATTCTTCTGTATGGCAATCTCCAAAATTCTTTATGGTGCAGTTCCTGCGCCGGGGGCCATGGTTCTTTTCTGTGTCCTGCTTGGAATTTTTGCCATTGGTGCTCCGGGTGTACCGGGAGGCACTGTTATGGCATCTCTCGGTATTATCACCGGTATCCTGAAATTCGGCGATTCTGCTACAGCTCTGATGCTGACTATCTTTGCCCTTCAGGACAGTTTTGGGACAGCCTGTAATGTAACAGGCGATGGTGCCCTGACTCTGATTCTTACCGGATATGCCAGATACCACAATATCAGAGAACAGAAATTGCAATAAAAGTTCAAAATACCATCATATCTGTCTTTTTTCTCAGATATGATGGCCTTCATTTTCTTACGGACGAATCACCTTATCTGCACCTGTCATACGCTCTGCAATCGTATACATATCGGTAACTTTTCCAACCATCAGTTTCTCCATCAGTCCATAATGCTTCAGGCAGGTACCGCAGGTCAGGATTTCCACGCCCTCTTCTTCCATCTTTTTCAGATCTTCCAGACTTTCAGAGTCTTCTGTTGTAAGTTTTGCACCTCCATTATAGAAAAGGATTGTATCCGGATGTGTTTCCATCTGAGAAAGGGCATAGATAAATCCTTTGATCAAAATCTTTCCCAGTTCATCATCACCATTTCCCATAACATTTGAGGAGATTACCGCTACCGTCACTTTTTTATGCGGTGCTTCGCAGACAAATTCCTCTTCTTCCAAGGTACCACCTGTCTGTTCAGTCTTTACTGCCATCTTCACCTGATACTTTTTGTCTCCCAGTTTTTCAGATACAAACGTACAGCCTGTTTTATTTGCAAGTCTGCTCAGATTATTCACTGCGGTTTCATTATCGATCAGAATTTCAATCTCATCACCGACTGCCGCATTATCAATAACCTTCTTTGTCATCACTACCGGAATCGGGCACTGTTTTCCCATTGCATTTACTTCATGTTTCATTTTCTGTCACCTCTTGTTATTCTTTATATTCACTGCTTATTACTCTTCGCAATCTCCCTAGAGCGTGTCTGATTACAGCAATTCCATAAAATATATATTTTACATCTGATTCTTACCGCGTTTAATATATTTTCCTGTTTTCTCCAGAATTACTTTTCCATCCTGCACCACATGAGCTCCTCTTAAATATACGCTGTCAATATCTCCATGAAGCTTAAATCCCTCATATGGATTATTATCCGTATGATACAGATGTGTCTTTGCAGAGATAACGTTTTCCTTCTCAGGATCAAATACAACAATATCTGCATCACTTCCCTCACGTATCACGCCCTTATTGGGATACACTCCGTAAAGTTTAGCTGCATTCTCACTTAACAGACGGCACATCTGTTCCTGCGTGATCCTGCCTGTGCGTACACCGTATGTATAAAGCAGAGTTCCTCTCGTCTGTACTCCCGGCAGCCCTCCCGGAATCTTCGTGAAATCATCTTTACCAAGAGCTTTCTGCTCCATTGTAAAGCTGCACTGGTCAGTTGCAACCGTCTGGATCTGATCATTCGCCAGTGCTTTCCACAGGCAGTCCTGATCTGCTTTCTTACGGATTGGAGGTGCACACACGTATTTGGCACCTTCAAAATCCGGTTTTGAATATACACTGTCATCCAGAAGCAGATACTGCGGACAGGTTTCCGCATATACCTTTTGTCCGTTCATTCTGGCACGCATCACTTCTTCAAATGCTTTCCGGTTGGTAAGATGTACTACCATTACAGGAGCATCTGCTGCATCTGCGATCACAAGAAGGCGGTGAACTGCCTCTGCCTCCATAATATCCGGACGCACCAACGGATGATTCTCAGGTCCCAGACGTCCCTCTTTTTTGGCTTCTGCGATCAACGCATCGATTGCCCCTGCATTCTCACAATGTACCCCTGCAAAACATCCGTATTCATTTAATTTCTTAATAATCTTATAAAGGTCACCGTCATCTACGATCATTGCCGGATAAGTCATGTAAAGCTTAAAACTGGTAATCCCTTCATTGATCATATCCTGTATTTCTCTCTCAGTTTCCTCATTCCATTCCACAACAGACATATGGAAAGAATAATCACAGGAACATTTCCCATCTGCTTTCTTATGCCACTTCTCAAGGCCTTCCTTCAGCGTATGACCACTTTTATCCTGAGACGCATAATCGATCACCAGAGTTGTTCCTCCTGCAATGGCAGCTCTTGTTCCTGTTTCAAAATCATCTGCCGTCACTGTTCCTGCCACTTCCAGGTCAAAATGTGTATGTCCGTCTATAAATCCCGGAAAAAGCAGCTTACCGTTTACATCAACTACCTGTGCATCCTCTGCTTCCAGATTCCGGCCTACTTTTACAATCTTCTCTCCATCTATAAGAACATCTTCTATAACAGACATATCCCCCGATACTACTGTACCATTCTTCAGTAAAGTTTTCACTGTTTCTGACACCCCTTTCTTTTATATTCATGTTTAAAATATACCACGATTCCTATATCACTTCAATGATTTATGATTATAATCACAAATTTTTTAAGGTATTCACATTTATTTTTTTTAGGCTCTTTTTATTTCCTTTTTTTTATGATAGAATATAAAAAATGTGCAGTTTCCATGTGTCTGCACTGAACGTTTTGACGGATAAATTTATCCGCTTTACTACATGCTCATAATCGAATGACTGTTACTGCTCAGACTATAGAAGCCCCTGCCTGATTCGGTTATGATCCGTTTAAAAGTTATATTAATAGGAGGAAATCAAATGGGACGACTTACTGTGTTAAAACAAATCGCTGCTGATCTTGCTTCCCAGTTCGGACCTGACTGTGAAGTAGTAATCCATGATCTGAAAACTTCGGAGCCGGAACATTCCATCGTCTACATCGTAAATGGTCATGTTACAAACAGAGATATCGGAGACGGACCATCCAATGCTGTTTTTGATGCGATCCGCAATCAGGAAAAAGGAGCAACCCCCGAAGACCATACCGGTTATCTGATGAAAACAGCAGACGGCAAGATCCTGAAGTGCAGCACTTCCTACATTCATGATGACGATGGTACCCTTCATTATGTTTTCGGAATCAATTATGACATTACCAAGCTTACTATGATCGAATCTGCCCTTCATTCTCTTGTCACTCCGGAAAATAAGGAAGAGAAACCCAAAGAGATCACTCATAATGTCAATGATCTTCTTGATCATCTGATCGAAGAATCTGTAGCTCTGGTAGGCAAACCTGTTCCTTTAATGAATAAGGAGGATAAGGTTACTGCTATTCAGTTCTTAAATGATGCAGGTGCTTTCCTTATTACCAAATCCGGAGATAAGGTTGCAAATTATTTCGGAATCTCCAAATATACATTGTACAGTTATATTGATGTAAATAAGTAAAAACAGGAAAGAATGATATAAAAACAGACCTGCATGGTACTTCTCCATCAGGTCTGTTTTTCTTCTGTTTTTCTTTTTTCATCTAGCGCCGGTATATCGTTAAATATGCTCTCTCTTTCATCTCCTTCCTCGTATGTTTTTTCGATATTCCTTTATAGACTGATTATAACACAGAACAACAGCATTTTTTCTCTTTCACGCGAACAGTAATTATATGGCGTGAATGGTATGGAAAAAGGTTGTCTTTAAATTTGAAATCTTTTATACTTGATATATATACAACATTTTGATGACAAATTTTATTAATCCTTATCAGACGGAGGTACTGTTATGTCTGAACAGATTTTATCTGCTGTTCATGGTATCACTACCATGCTCTTTGGAATTTACTGTTCTGCATTTTTTCTTGGGATCAAACCGATCAGAAAAAATATCCTGACTATGTTTCTGTTATTTTCAGGGCAGGGACTGTTATATGTAATTGATCTGGCATTATTTGGGGAAACTCTTGCAAATATGTCCTATCCTCTGATCGTACATTTTCCATTGGTTTTATTCCTCTCCGTTCATTATAAGTATCCTCTGATTTCTTCCGCTGTTTCTGTCTTTTCTGCCTATCTGTGTTGCCAGATAAGCAACTGGACCGGATTATTCGCTTTGGCAATAACAGGATTACAGTGGTGTTATTATTCTGTGCGGATCTTAACAACAACCTTAACTTTTGTCCTTCTTTATCGATATGTATTTCGATCTACAAAAACAATTTTTACAAAAAATGCACGTGAGCTTTCCATCATCGGTTTCCTGCCATTTGTATATTACGTTTTTGATTATGCTTTCACCAAATTTTCAACTTTACTTTATTCCGGAAATAAAGCAGTTGTTGAATTCATGGGATTTGCATTCTGCATTGCCTACCTGGTATTTCTCATCATCTACTTTCAGGAATATGAGAATAAACAGGAGATAACGCAGTACAGCAATCTTCGTGAAATGCAGCTTCAATCCATGCAAAACGAAATTGAACAGGTAAAGATCAGCAGCCAGAAACTGGCGATCCTGCGGCATGATATGCGCCACCATCTGAGTATTATTCTGACCCAGCTGCAAAACGGACATCCGGATAAAGCACAGGAATACATCCATGAAATTAATTCTGCATATGACGATACGATCATCGCCGCCTATTCCGGAAATGAAATGCTGAACTCTGTGCTTTCCATTTATCATTCCCGTTTCGCAGACAGAGGATTGTCTCTTATATGCAATGTTTCTACAGGAAAAGAACTTCCATGCTCCGATCTGTCCCTCTGTACAATCCTGTCCAATGCGTTGGAAAACTCCATGCATGCACTGGAGCAGCTAGAATCACCTTCAAAATGGGCCCGGCTTACTCTTTCACAGAAAAAGAATCACATTCTTTTCCAACTGGAAAATCCCGTAGAAAAGATTCCGACATTTGTAGATGGAGTTCCGGTTTCTATCAGAAACGGACATGGAATCGGTGTCAGGAGTATTATTTATTATGTGGAACAATTGCATGGACAGTGTCATTTTTCTATCGTGGACCATTGCTTTGTCCTGCGAATTATCATCTGACACAGGATTTCCACTGCCGGATACAATACATAACATTTATTCACTCACAGAAAGGTTTTGATAAAAATTATGAATATTGCAATTTGTGATGATGAAATACTCTTTACCCGGGAATTAAGTTCACTTCTGACTCACTGGGCGGAAAAAAATGATTTTTCACTTACCCTGTATCCATATTCCAACGGTGATGATCTGTTAACAGATCTCCGGACAATTCCGGTAGATCTGATCTTTCTCGACATCATCATGCCATTATTAAACGGCATAGATACAGCAAGAGAAATACGCAGCATGGGACTGACTGTTCCTGTGATTTTTCTGACCTCTTCCAGAGAATTTGCCCTGGATTCCTATGATGTCAAAGCTTTTCATTATCTTTTAAAACCAGTAAATACTCTGAAACTTTTTTCTGTTATGGATGATTTTTTTAAAACTTATAATGTTCCGGCGGAAACTTTCGTCGCACATACTGCAGACGGATTCTGCTCAATTACGCTCAATGATGTAGATTATCTGGAAGCTCAGAATAAACAGGTTCTGGTCTGCCTTTCAAATGGAACTACTTTAAAAATCCGCGAATTATTTGCAAAGTGCGAAGGGATCTTTACTCCGGAAAAAGGATTCTTTAAATGTCACCGAAGCTATATTGTAAACCTGTCCCACATAAAACAGTTCACAAGAACTATGGTCACTACCGGCATTTCCTCTGTCCCTATTTCCAGAAATAACTATTCTGCATTCAAAGATGCCTATTTTTCATATATGTTTGATTCCAACTCCGGTTAATCCGATAATTACAGCATTTGCGGGTTACCGTTCCATTTCATGTGCCTGTTTGTAGATTTCACAGGCAGCATGATTTACACATCTGTCATGTGCACAATCCATAAACGTGAGGGTTCTTTTATCTCCTGCTATCGTATATTCGCAGCAGACAGTCTGCCCTCCATTACATGTTCTGCAAAATCCCGAAATAAACTCTTCTTCTATCTCCATTTTATCCCTCCTCAATTTTCCTTATATCTCATTATCCTTCCGGAAACAAAAAAACAAAAATACAGACAATAATATATTCGTTACTGTTCACAAATATTTTTATTTATTCGTCCGTTTTTTGTTGCATTTTACAACAAACAGATTTATAATCAGTATAACATAGAAATGTGCGGAAACACTATAACAAACATAAAATACTCGTAACTGTTCAGTACCTTCACAGTTACGAGTCAAAATCCATTAAAAATCGCCTTCGGCGATGGGATTTTGACTTGTATGTCTCGGGATTTTGGCATGTTCATGCCAAAACACCTCGCGGGATAGTAGACTGCTGAATAGTTACAAATAATCAAAAAAGAGGGAAAATGTCATGAACAAAGAACTTTATGATGAGGCAATACGCTCCGGTATCCTGTCACGCAAACTGATCGAACAGTTGATGGAAAGTATGAATTACAGTAGTATCTCTTTTATCAACTGGACTGTAGAGGTACTAAAGATTATTAAAACACGTCTGGAACGCGGAGATAAAATCACAGACGAAGTATCCGGAATTACTTATGATATAAAATCTTTCCGAAATTTTGTAAGCACCAATTTTTCTTCCTATATTACAAGTCAGGTCTTTGATGCTCCTGATAAGGCAGAGAAAGTATATTTTTCTCTGGAAGCCACCGAAGACGGACATGCCTACAATATGGTTATGGCAAATTCATCAAAGAACAAAACATATAAGTGGATTTCCAGTCTCAGCGAACGCTTTTCATTAGTGGAGATGATCGCTACCGGAATTGTATATCTTAAAGATAACAGGACAGATACATATCAGCCATTTATTTCCGGAAATGGTAAGTACTGCAGATATGACGTAGAAAAAGGACAGATTGTCGAATTATAAACCGCTGAGATTGATTTGTATCTTATTATATTATGCATAATCTTAAGAATTGCATAATACAGAACAAACAACAATCATTGAGTCAGTACATACAAGAAAGAATCCTGCTTGCAGGATTCTCCGCCTGCGGCGGGTCGCTTCAGCGACATAATTCCTCTCCGTCGCAGTGCGATCCTGCCCGACATAAAAAATCCCCTGCCATTCAGCAGGGGATTTTAATTTAATCATATTCAGATTAGTTGTTGATAAGTTTGTCTTCACCATTCCAGCTGTAAAGTTTACGGATTTCTTCGCCAACTTTCTCAGACTGATGCTCAGAAGCTTTCTTTCTCATAGCTTTGAAGTGAACCTGTGCACCTGCATCAGACATATCAAGTAAGAAGTCTTTTGCAAATGTACCATCCTGGATATCAGAAAGAATTTTCTTCATAGCTTTCTTTGTATCTTCTGTGATGATCTTAGGTCCTGTGATGTAATCACCATATTCAGCAGTGTTGGAGATAGAATATCTCATTCCTGCGAATCCTGACTGATAAATCAGGTCTACGATCAGTTTCATTTCATGAATACATTCAAAGTATGCATTTCTTGGGTCATAACCAGCTTCAACAAGTGTTTCGAAACCAGCCTGCATAAGTGCGCAAACACCACCGCAAAGTACAGCCTGCTCACCAAAGAGGTCTGTCTCTGTCTCTACACGGAATGTAGTTTCAAGAAGACCAGCTCTTGCTCCGCCGATTCCAAGACCATATGCCAGTGCAAGATCCTGAGCTTTTCCTGTGTAATCCTGCTCTACAGCGATAAGACAAGGTGTTCCTTTTCCAGCCTGATACTCACTTCTTACTGTATGACCAGGTGCTTTAGGAGCGATCATTGTAACGTCAACATTCTTTGGTGGTTTGATGCATCCGAAATGGATATTGAAACCATGAGCAAACATTAACATGTTGCCTTCTTCAAGGTTTGGCTCGATGGATTCTTTGTAAAGTTTAGCCTGTAATTCATCATTGATAAGAATCATGATGATATCTGCCTGTTTAGCCGCTTCAGCTGCTGTATATACCTTAAAGCCCTGCTCTTCAGCTCTCTTCCAGGATTTGCTGCCTTCATAAAGACCGATAATGACATCACATCCGGAATCCTTTAAGTTCAGAGCATGTGCATGTCCCTGGCTTCCGTATCCAATAATTGCAATTT
>OBAI01002918.1_pt1 | contig 10153 bp, 11 predicted proteins | sample 1517461 | NCBI WGS metagenome assembly OBAI01 (sample SAMN04571696, study PRJEB22368) | human gut metagenome | biome: human gut; material: stool | host: Homo sapiens | place: Luxembourg | collected 2012-06-29
CGTGACGGATCGTAATGTGAGTGATAATCGGCGTCATCTCCGTACCAAAGCCGTTTTATGGTCTGTAAACTCGTCGGCTTTCTTCTGTTCAATTCTTCAAGAAAGTGCTTATCTACCTTTTTGCAATAATTCCGTTCACGGTTTGAATCTACCTGTAAAGCCTGATACAGCATATCCTCCTTGCTTGCAAAAATATTTACAAGATTTCTAAGCTTTTGCGCGTCATACGGAGAAAAATCAATGTGAATATGAATTCCTGTGGACTCGTTGCAAATGCCTCCGCTTCGGCGAATAGAACGAACGACCTCCTGAAGCGTCGGCATATCCTCGTATTCCAGAATCGGAGTTACAAGCTCCACAGAATACAGCTTTGAAGCCGAAGAGCCGTTCTTCGTTGTACATCGTATACTTGCGTCGGACATGATCTTCCATGTTCTGTTTTTACTGTCTTTAACATCATATCTGTCATAACTGCCGCCGTAATGCTCCGGCGAACCGCCCAAAACCTTTGCCACCGCCTTTGCCGCTGACGATCTTGTTAAGCCGGTGCATTCAATTTCAACTCCGTAACGTTGGTTTTTTATTCCCTCAAAATTTTTCGCCATTTAATTTTCACCTCGTTTCCGAAAAAAACAGCCTGCAGATTTCTCCGCAAGCTGTTTTCACATTATTCAATTTCCGTTCTGACTTCATACCCGCCCTTGAAGATCACCAGTATTTCGGTTTTACTTAAGACTTTTACACATTCGATGAGCTTTCTGATCAACACATTATCAAAGGTTTCCAACTCGAATTTTTCATGCTCTATCATGTCCGTGATCTTATCAAGCTTTTGCTGAGTTTCGGCAGAAGTTTTATTCTGCGATTTGAGCATTTCCAATCGTTCGCTTAACTCTTGTTCCTCGGCATAAAGCTTTGCAAACTCACTGTCAAGCTTGTCCTCGTCACAGCCGCCGGAAACTATCAGTCCGACCAGATCCGTTCTTGCTTGGTCGATCTCTTTCAGTCGCTTTTCAATCGAAAGTATTTCCTCCTGCCCCTGGCACTCCAACACCGATCCGATATTAGCTTTTAATATCCGAACAATATCGTCACGGCAGGAATAGTAGTTATTTATCGAACGAATAATTCCACGGTGCAGGTTTTCTTCCTTGATCGTAGGCGAATCGGGGCAGTATTTTTTACCGTGTTCCAGACGGCTGATACACCGCCAGACCACTTGCTTTTTCCCGTTTTTTGTCCATATTCTGCGCCTGTACGGAGTTCCGCAATTTCCGCATATCAACAATTCGGACAATGCATATTTTCCACTGTATTTTCCTTGCTCTGTTTTGGTATGATCGGATATTTTTCTTTTTGAACTTCGCCTTGCAATTTCCTGCTGTACTCGGTTAAAGGTATCACGATCGATTATGGGAGTATGATGATCTGTAATAAGATACATCGGGCGCTCTCCGTTATTTTTCACAACTTTGTGTGTAATGCAATCGACCGTGAAAGTTTTTTGCAAAAGTGCATCTCCCACATACTTCTCATTTTTCAGAATTCTCTGAATTTCACCCTTAGACCACTCACTTTTACCAGTTGCGGTAATTCTTTTTTGATTCATTAAGGTCTGAGCGATGTTATGTAAGGTATATCCGTCAAGATAAAGACTGAAGATCAACCGTACAGTTTCAGCCTCATTGGGAACTATCTCCGGCTTGCCGTCTGCACCTTTTTTGTAACCCAGCAGATATTTATACTGAAAGGACACCTTGCCCTCACGGTAGGCTTTTTCCTTTCCCCATGAAACATTTTTGCTTATGGATTCACTTTCAGCCTGTGCGAATGAACCGTACAAAGCAATCATAAACTCGCTTGTCATTGTCAGCGTGTTTATGTTTTCCTTTTCAAAAATCACGCCAATACCCAAGTCTTTAAGCTGTCGAACATATTCAAGGCAATCCACCGTATTTCGGGCAAATCTTGAAATTGATTTCGTTATCACAAGGTCGATCTTTTTGTTTTTGCACATTCTTATCATTCGGTTAAACTCTGTCCTTTTCTTTGTCTGAGTTCCGCTGATCCCTTCGTCGGCAAAAACTCCGGCAAGCGTCCATTCCTTTTTTCGGTTGATCAAATCGGTGTAATAGGCGATCTGTACCTGATATGAATTCTGCTGTTCCTCTTGTTCTGTGCTGACACGGCAGTATGCGGCAACTCTTAATTGGTGATATTTATCACGGTTTTCCGTTGTCTGCACTTTCGCAGGGATTACCGTTACATTCGGAGCTGTGGACATTTTTGTCATTCCTTTCTGTGATATTTTTGATGTGTACTCCGTTGATAAATTCAACCTCTATGGTACAAAAATGGCTTATCCAGATTCGTGAAATACACGCTTTGAATAAGCCAATATCTAATGTATTTAATTGCTCGTGGTCTTTAAGAACAGCCTTGATTTTCTCTGTTTTTTGCGGACTGTCGCTGTAGGTACAGCAGTCGTATTTCATTTCGGCAAGCTTGAAGATCTCAGATTTTATTCTTTCAAAATTGATCTGAGATACATCGGTCATCCGATTTATCTCATTCTGCTGACTGACTATGTCTGATGTCGGGGAATATGTGCTGACCTCTCCGCCGCATTCAATTAAACTTGGGTTTGCAGCAGCAGAGTTCAGAACAGTGATCACTGCTCCCATTATCATCTGATCTGTCATGCGATATTCAAATTTAAAGCAGTCGGGGTTTTCACAATTCCAGTATTCACGACCCTTGCCGTTGGTTTTTCTGAAAACCTTTTCTCCGCATTCGGCGCAGTATGTAACCTTTCGGATTTCCGATAGGTCTTCTGAAATTGTGCAAAGTGAATTTGCTTTTCTCACTCGCTTTTCATTTGCTTGTCTGAAGATATCCTCATCGATCAACTGCGGATATTTGTCAGTTCCCAGATACTTTTCATTTTCTATGATCCGCTTGACCATGTTTTTGTTCCAATGATCGGAATCACTGTTGTATCGGATTTTTTCGGACTCCATAAGCTTTGCAATCTGCAAAAGACTTTTGCCATTAAGATATTCGCTGAAAATTGTTGCAACTGCGTAAACCTCTTTAGGCTCGGTGGTTATTTCGCCGTTTTTCATGCAGTAGCCGAATGGGATTACTCTGTTTTTGAGCATATTAATTTCACCTCCGAAAACAACAATACCATAAAGCCTTTGAAATAGCTATATCCAAAGGCAATAAATTTATGATGTAGAAATTGTCTATTTTATCTTCTCATTAAATTTTAAACCGCCGATTAAGTGAAATTCCAGCTCATGCTGATTTATCACAACGATCTTTTCAACTATGCCCTCAAACGTCGACTCGTCAAATTCTGTTATTGGATTACTTTGTTTTTCAAAAAAGTCTATCAGCATTTCTATTTGGTCAATTGTTTCGTCCTCGTCATCGGAACGGGTAAGCTTTTTCAGTTCGGCCTGCAGCTTATTGATTTTTGCTGTAAGCTCCGTAGTCTGCTCAATGTATTTTACCTCGTCCAGAAACCCTTTGGTTTTCAGTCTTGCAAGGACGTGTGTCTGTTCACGAAGCTTGGCGGTTTGCTTGTGAATGTCCATTACCTGAGTTTTACTGCTGAGTTTTCGGAGTTTCAGATCATGCAGCGCTGTTTGAAAAGGTACAAGGATTTGTTTGTAATTGTACCAAAGTTTATTGCATAATCTGATAAAAGCAGAGTGGATATTATCTTGATTTATTGGTTTTACCGAGCACTTTTCTATTTCATCGGTATGAAGTCTGCAAACCCAATATATTTTTCCTCTGCAATTTTTCATACGGAAAGTAGTTCCGCATTCACCGCATTTGATTTTCTTGGACAGTATATTACCGCGGCTTTCATTCCGCTTATTTTCACCCCGAAGACGTATTAATTCCTGCACTCTGTCAAATACATCTTTTGAAATGACGGCTTCATGACATCCGGTGTAATAATACTGAGGTAATTCTCCTCTGTTCGGCAAATTTTTACGAGGCAAAACGGTTGTTGTAAACCGTTTCTGAAACAGCTGATCTCCGATGTATTTTTCATTTTTAAGCATAACTCTCACGGTAGGTCCTGTCCAGTGGCATGATCTACCTCTTTTTCCAATTCCCATTTCATTTAACATCTGAGCGATTTTTTCACTTCCGTATCCGTTCAGATACCAATCAAATATTTTTCTGACTATCCGGGCTTCATCCTGATTTAAGATCAATTCACCGTTGACAAGTTCATATCCAAACACCGAGTTGCACATTTTCATTGTGCCGTTTTCCATTCGCTTTTTTATGCTCCACCGCATATTCTGCGAAATCGAAGTCGATTCCTCCTGAGCCAGACCGCCCATTATTGTTATCATCATTTCATCGGTCATATTAGCTGTATCGATATTCTCTTTCTCGAAAAACACCGTAATACCAAGAGATTTCAGTTCACGAACGTTTTTCAGACAATCTTTAGTGTTTCGGGCAAATCGGCTGATAGACTTGGTGTATATCCTGTCTATCCTCCCTTTGCGGCAATCTTTTATCATTCTCTGAAACTCGTCACGCTTGTCCTCACGGGTACCTGTTATACCCTCGTCGGCGTACAGATCGATCAGTTCTTCCGTTTCGGAGTTCTCAAAAAACTGACTGTAGTATCTTGTCTGAGCCATAAAGGAATTAAGCTGATCTTCGCTGTCTGAACTTACTCTGCAATATGCGGCACAACGGATCTTCGTATTTTGTTCTTCTGTGATTGTCGGCTGTATTACCGTTACTGTCGGCATTTCCTCACACTCCTTTCAACCAACAAGGATACCACAAATTTTTTAGGAATGGTATCATCAAACTCAATGAATTTCTTTGTCCGAATCTGTGCAGTTTTCATGTTTGTCTGCTTGCCCTGCCGCTGTGCAAAGACACATTGCGGTCATGCCGATAAAAGCTCCGACAAACAAGCCAATAAAAAATCCTAACATCTTAATACCTCCTTAAGCTGCATCTTTTGACGATACAAATTCTTTGTAAATATCTTCTGTGTTTCTGCGGTTGAAATTCTGTTTTTCGGTAGTTTCAAGAATTTCATCAAGCTTATCGGCAAACATTCTTGCCATAAAATCGCCGTATTCTGCTTGTCCGAATTTAGTCATCAAAATCCACTCCTATACTTATTTTCATTGCCTCATCGATTTTATTTATTATCCCGCTGTCCAATGAGCCTATATAGCTCCGAAGTCTGCTGCGGTCTATTGTCCTAATCTGCTCGGCAAGAATGACCGAATCTTTAGGCAGTATTTTTGAATTTCTTATGCAGATATGCGTAGGAAGCTTGTTTTTCTTAACTGTTGACAGCGGCAGAACCACAAGCGTGGGACTATGCCTGTTTCCGATATTGTTCTGAACCACCAGCACGGGACGAACACCGCCTTGCTCAGAACCGACTACGGGATCTAAATCTGCGTAAAAAATATCTCCTCGTTTGATCAGCATTTCATTTCGCCACCTTTTGCGGAACTTCAAAGCCTTTTTTGTTCCTAACGCAGTTATGAAACGGGCAGAAAAGAACATCAGCATTCTTGTCATACCACACACAACCATAACATGGGTGTTTGTTTGATAACCTGACTGTTGGTACAGGAATGTTTACTCCAAATTTATAAAAATCTGATTTCTCAGGAATATCGTTATCTTTCATATATCAGCCTCCTGACCTTTTATTTTTATATGTAACAGGCGGTCTGCAAAAGAATGCAAACCGCCTTATTAATTCGTTTTGCCTTCGTCTGATTCGTAAGTTTCAGACGAATTTCCGTGATATTTATCCTAGATACCCGTCACGGCGGAACATCGGGAACGATGAACAGCTTATTCATCTCATGAGCCTCTCACTCCACTATGGTTCTCATAGAGCCGCCCCCATTGCTTGAGTCTGTGGCTGGGCGGAAGTATCATTATCCTCCTGCGTTTCATCGCCTGCTTTGGTTGCTGTCCAAAGGTCTGAACGTCATATTGATCGCTCGCTCAACTGAGGTCGTGGCGTATGGTTCATGCGGCTGCCGAGATTTTATACCGGCCGCAGGATTAACGTTTTCCCGATGCTGTTATTCTGTTGTCAAGATTCTCAGGGATTTGGATCGCTCCTTTTTCCCTTTCACCTTGTAGCCGATGAGAACACCCTTTTTATGCGTTTGAAAATTGACTTCTTAAAATTTCAGCAATTTTATCAATTACGCGGGATATATTCGACTGATTTCTTAGTAAAATTGACGAAATTTCATTTTGAGTGTACCCGTCAAATATGTACATTGTAAAAGCTTCACGCCAGATTTCCGGCAAGGACATGATCTGCGAATACACTTCCATGTCCTCAATCTCATCGATCCAGCCATAACGATTGTTTGTCGAATAATCATCATAAACCGTCAGCGTTCTGCTGTTTGAATTATCAAACAGTCCAACTGTTTTTTTCTCTGTAACGCCGATTGGAGTTGAAAACCTCACGGTCAAACTCATAAATTTCCGCTATCTGTTTCTCAGTCATCCCTGCTTTTCTGTACTCCTCAGCGGTTTTCTGCCACTGTTCTTTAAATTTCTTTTCCTCCAAGCCATGATTATAGCTCATATTTTTACCTCCGTTTTGATTTTTCGTTCTGAATCAAAACGAAGGCTTATGGGTATTTGGCAATAAAACATTGCCAATAATTAAAAATGGGCATAAAAAAGACCTTTCTGCTTTTAAAACAAAAAGGTCTGTTAAGAAAAAGGAGTATAACTTTCGGCTTTAAAAGCTTTTGTTATACTCCTCATGTTATATTATTCCAATAAGTTAGCCATCGTTAAAATCATAATTTAAATTATAACTAAACTCATATTCCCCATAATTGGAAGAATAAATTCTTATATAGTACCTACCAGGTTCTAAATCGTACTCAATAGTTTCTATTTCACCACGACAGGTAGTATAAGATAGAGTTTGCTCTCCATCTGTACCAATCAATCTTATTTCGTATTGAAATGGCTCTGGTGAATTTGTGTTTATTATGATATGCTTCCTTTCATTAATATTAAACATATACCAATCATATTGATCGTATTCTTTTTTATCGTTTACAAAGCCTATAGAACCATTAATTGTTTCATCAGCTTTTGTTTCAATTTAATTTTGATATGTATTATTAGGTTCACTGTCCAAATTTTTTATTTCAACAGAATTCATCTGCAATTGATAGCCGCCATAGTTTTCCAAACACTCTATACGAATATAGTAGGTTCCTGATTGTAGCGGACAAATAAGCTTAATTTCTTTATTCTTGCCGTAATCGCTATATATTTCTGTTGCGCCATCAGAAGCAATGACAAATATCTTTGCTTTTAAATCTGAATCCATAGTAAGATTAAAGGTATATAATTGAAAAGAATTCAAAATTAGTTTATAAAAATCATCAGTATCGGTTTCGTTAGGCTGGTTACTTTTATATCCTATATGGCCATTTAAAGTATTGGATTCAATCAGTTTAGCATTTTGATATGGTGAATTTATTTCCTCATCTTTACTATATCCGCTTGTACTAAATTGACTATTTAAAGAATATGTACCTGATTGCTCATAGGATATTTTTATATAATATTCACCCGCTTGGATAGGCGTGTTAAGATTTAGTATGCGATCCTGTCCGCAATCATAATTAAGTCTATCATTTCCATTGATACATATTAAATTAATATTGCAATACACTCCAGCAGAAGCATTTAACGTTAATGATAATAAACCGTCTTCGGAAATATTTATAATATACCAAACACAATTATCATTATCCTCTGAATATGTAAAAGTTTTTTCATATGTTTCACCTATTGTCAGCGATATAGCATCAATGTAAGTATTACCGCTTTTTTCTGTAGGGGGTTCAGTTGTAGTGGTATTATTAGTAGTAGTGGTAGTAGTTTTCGTTGTTGAAGCGGTGGTAGTCTTATTAGTAGTGCTTGATGTTGTTACGACCTCAGAATATGATGGTTCGTCATAATATTCTTCAGTATCTTCATCAAATATCGGAGAAGATATCCACGGAAATATAAATGTTAAAATCGTTATTACTGTTGTAGCAACATTGGTTATTATTCTACCCCATTTCCGTATAAATCTTTTGATGTTTGAATCGTTTGGAATTCTTTTTAATACAAAATTTACTATAATTGCAATAATAATTATTACCACTATTCCTGCAATTCGTGCCATAATTTCTTTTAACATATATATCACCACTTTTTTGTTTTATTACACTCTAACAATTGTATCATACCATTTTAAGACAATATATTCAACTTCTTTACCCGAAATAAATTTATTCGACGTAAACTGTAAGGCTTGTTCTTGATTTATTAATATTTTCTTTTTGTAATTAAATAATGAAAATTCGCAGTAATATTCTTAGTTTCAAGTGAGAGAAAAATGGGACTGTTGAGCACACGCTGCAGCAGTCCCATGATTATGCATATTAATATGATATTTTTAGGTAGTCAAAAATCATGCCGATTGTAAAAAAGATACCACTTTCCACTCATCATTAATTTTTTCAAAGTATAGTCTATCAAGGATGGATCCGTCTGTAACTATTTTACATTCAATTCTATTGCTGCTCGATTGCATAGAACAATCCTTAGTAAAAAATACAATAGCCTTATCTTCACTACATAGGCATTGCACATCCACGCTGATTAATTCAAAATCGAACTTATTTCCTGTATTATTTGGATTCAGTCTTTTAAAAATATCATTAGAAACAATGGTTGTATATTGATCATTAAATCCATTATTATAATAGGAATCCAAAATCATATTTTTTGCTAATTCTTCTAAAAGATTTTTTTCATCGTCATCTATAAATATATATAATTTTCTTAAGTCCGATACTTCAAGATATTCAGCATCAGATATCGATGTTGATGAACCATCATCTAGATTAACGATACAAGTTAATTTGATTATTACACATACCAATAAGATTATAATAAAAATGCTAGAGGCTACACAAATTATGTTTTTTCTCTTCATGCTGGAACCCTACCGTTTAAGCAAACAATGATGACATTTGTATAATCTTCATTTTCGTCAAATGTTTCTGATAGTTTCTTGTTCCATCTTGGTTTGGTATGACCAGCATAAAGAATCTCATCTTTCTGCACACTGGATATTATTGCTGTATGTGTTGGTCCTTTTTCTTTACAAAAGTAAATCAAATCTCCCATACGTATATCATATTTGGATATAGCTTCCTCAATAGATTCATCTCTACCTATAGATACCTCATACATCGCGTATTCTTCAGAACGAAAATAGTTATAATTATCAACTACAACAGACCATGATTTAGTCCAGCCATAATCCCATGTTCCTGTATGAGAAAATAATCCATGAATATGCGATGCTAAGCCTTCAGCTTTCCCAAAATACCAATCATTATTCATTTTAAATCCACCTGCACATAAACATTGAGAAGCAAAATTAGTACAATCAGTCATTTTATCGCTTAATTCTGAAAAGTTAGGATACTCACTATAATTGTACTTTTCACCAACTGTGTCATAATCTCCGGACCACTTCTTCATGTAATCATATACGGCATTTCTATCATATGATTCATTTACAATCCAAGGTTCTAAGTCATACTTATCATAAATATCATCTCCATCAGAATCCTTAGAAAATGGTGATGATACATATAGTATTAATGGATCGGTATAACCTGTATATATCACTTCTTCGTGATCTAAAAGACCATCACCATCTGTATCTGCATCGCAAGGATTGGAATGAATCGGCAATATTTCAGCGTTTAAAAAAACTTTCCATATTGTACTTGGAGCATATTTTAAATATGTCTCTAAAACATTTCTAACATAAAATTTATTGCTTGCTTTCTCTAAGCAATCCTTAAAAGTTGGCAACTGAATATTGCCATCGTTATCCCATGTAATAAGCCCACTTTCAGTATCAACTTCTTGCCAGTCTGTTAAATCATCATTATCTGAGTTTGCTCCGTTATTAGGGTCTAAAATATTTTTTAGGGTTATCGTTTCCCAATTTGTTGGCAGTACGGCTTTAAATTCAACATGAGGTGGAGCAACATTACCCACAATATGATTATAA
>OBAI01002927.1_pt1 | contig 10120 bp, 5 predicted proteins | sample 1517461 | NCBI WGS metagenome assembly OBAI01 (sample SAMN04571696, study PRJEB22368) | human gut metagenome | biome: human gut; material: stool | host: Homo sapiens | place: Luxembourg | collected 2012-06-29
CTGCCGTACACAGCGGCATCAAGGATATGTATAACCCGCGCCTATTCGGTAGCGCTCAGCCAGCTAATGGTGTACTGACGGTCAACGACGAGGTGAAGCTGACGTTCAACGAGCCGATAGCCGACGGACTCCTCACCGACAACAACTTCTCGGTAACGGGCATACGCAACGGCGCACAGACCGACCATAGTGTAAGCGTACGTCTTGACGGAAAGAACGACGAACTCGTGTCTGAGTTCCAGCGCAACTGGAGTGGCAAGAACCTCACCATCGAGATGTGGACTCTTGCAGACAAGTCTCAGGACGCCGTACTCTTCAGTCAGGGCAATGCCAACAGTGCGATAGAGCTTGCAACGACGAGCGACAACCGCTTGAAGGTGAAGGTGGCTGACAAGACCATCGTCAGCGACAAGGCGTTCGACTACGAGCAGGGCACATGGGCACACGTGGCTCTCGTATATAATAATGAAGGAAACGTGTCGGCTTACTACAACTACGAGCAGCTTATCAGCGCAGCTGAGGTGGGCGAGTACAATGGCGAGGGCGCTTACGTGTTCGGAGCCAGCGTAGACGGAAGCGGACACTTCGCAGGCAAGATGCACGGCGCCCGTATTTGGGACAAGGTAGTCACACCGGCACGTCTGCAGACCAACTCGCTGACTATGCTCTCAGGCGCCGAAAGCAATCTCATCGCCTACTATCCGATGTCGGAGGCTAAGGGCGACGTGCTTGCAGACAAGGCACACGGCGCAAACCTCGAGATGAGAGGTGCCGAATGGGCTAATCCTGAAGGACGCGCAGCTGCGTTCAACGGCAAGGACCAGTATCTGAAACTCTCTTCGGGCAGTTCGTGTGTGGTGGACAACACTATGGACTACACCATTGAGACATGGTTCAAGGCCGACGAGGCTCAGCAGACGGCTACCATCATCTCTAACGGACGCGGCGACGGCGAGGATATGGGCGGTTCGCTCAATCTCTTTGCTCTCAATCTGGAGGAAGGCCGACTGGTGTTCCACAACAACGGTGTGCGTGTGGCGTGCGACGGTAGCTACGCCGACAACGACTGGCACCATGTGGCTGTGGCTGTGAACCGCACAAGCGGACGCGCACAGATATACGTGGACGGCAAGCTGAACACTTACTTCGAGGCAGCCGACCTTGGTGGCATAGCAGCGGCTTACATACATCTCGGCGCTCGTGTGTGGACTCCTGCCGACAACCTGCAGCAGGAGAAGGCAGACAACTTCTTCAAGGGCGAGATTGACGAGGTGCGTGTATGGAATCTCTACAAGAGCGAAACGCTCGTGGAGAACGGCAACAGCAACCGTCTTGACGGCACTGAGAAGGGACTCTTAGCTTACTATCCGTTTGAGACATACATCGAATGGCAGGGCGTGAAGGAACTGCAGTTCTCTCTGAAAGACCAGAAGCAGCAGGCCGACCCGACGCAGCAGGTGGCTGACGCAGTGGTGGTAGGCGGCGACGTCGAGACCAAGACCTCTGCACCCGTCAAGGCAAAGGGACCGGAGAGCAAGCTGCTCTACGACTTCGTAGTGAACAACGACGCGCTCATCATCAATTTGAAGGAGCCTTACGAGCGCATAGAGAAGACTATCGTGAAGTTCACGGTGGACGGCGTGCGCGACAAGAACGGCAACGAGATTCTCTCGCCGATAACATGGAGCGCATTCATCGACCGCAACCAGCTGAAGTGGAGCGACCGGGCTCTCACCGTAGTGAAAAAGCTCAACGAGGAGAAGACCATCAGGGTGAAGGCACTCAACAACGGCGGTTCGATAGAACACTTCACCGTAGAGAACCTTCCTTCATGGCTTGAGGCAGAACCGGCAAGCGGCACCATCGACCCGACTGCGTCGGAGGACATCGTGCTGACTATCGATCCGAGTCTGAACATCGGCACATACGACGAGACGCTCTATCTGCGTGGCGACAACAACGTGGTGGAGGCTCTGCAGCTCACGGTGAAGGTAGAGGGCGAGAAGCCCGACTGGACGGTGAACGCCGCCGACTTCAAGTATAATATGTCTGTCTTCGGCAAGCTGTATATCAATGAGGTATACTCTTCTGACGACGAGGACATGCTCGCTGCGTTCAGCGGCGGAAAGTGCGTAGGCGTATGCAACAACCGCTACTACAAGCAGAACGATATGTACTACGCCATGCTCACGGTCTACTCTAACGACGTAAGCAGCGACAACCTCGAGTTCCGCATCTGGGACGCAAGCACCGGACAGACCTACATAGCCGAGAGCGAGAAGCCGATAAGCTTCGAGAACAACGCCGTAGTGGGCAGTCCGTCGCAGCCAGTGCTCTTCACGGCGAAGGACTATCGTGTGCAGAACATCACGCTGAACGAGGGATGGACGTGGATATCGACGAACATCGCATCCGACAAGCTCTCCGATCTCAACAAGCTGCTTGCCGACGGCAAGTGGACATCAGACGACCAGGTGAAGAACGAGCAGTACGGCTTCGCATCGTGGACAAAGCGCAACGGATGGATGGGACAGCTCACCGCCATCGACAACGACCAGATGTATCTCGTACACAGTTCGCAGCCGCAGAGCCTGCATATCTCAGGACCGGTTGTTGACCCCACCTCGCACAAGCTCACCATACGCGGAGCCAAGGAGGACGGCACAGCACGCTGGAACTACATCTCGTATCTGCCTTCAGACAACTTCACGCTCAAGGAGGCTCTCGCCGGCTACAACGCCAAGGAGGGCGACATCGTGAAGTCGCAGACGCAGATGGCTATGTACAGTGGCAATCTGGGATGGATAGGCAGTCTGACGTACATGGAGAACGGCAAGGGATACATGCTACAGCGCCAGTCGCAGGACGACGCTCAGCTGCAGTATCCGTCGAAGACTTCTGTAGGTCGCAAGGCTAAGGCCGTGAAGAGTGCGGACGAGCCAACGGCTTACTTCCCCTACTCAGCCAACATGACGGCAGTGGTAGAGGTGGAAGGCGTAGAGCTGCAGCAGGGCGACCGCCTTGTGAGCTACGTAGCAGGCGAGCCGCGCGGCTATGCCGAGGCTATAGCTCTGCCCGACGGCAGAACCGTCTTCATGCTCACCATCGGTGGCGACAAGCCCGAGGCTGTTGACGTGACTGTAGAGCGCGACGGCGACGTCGTAGCCAAGGCACCGAGCGCCGTAAGCTATGCTGCCAACAGCAATGTGGGCACCCTCAGCGAGCCGATGCGCATCAGCTTCCTCGGCACAGAGGGCGGACTCTACATCTATCCGTCGCCGTTCTACTCGCAGTTGAAGATACGTGCCACTGTCGACCGCGACGCCTATACGGATGTATACGTCAGCGACATGAGCGGCAAGCGTATCGTGGCATGGAACGACTGCAACACAGGCGGCAATGTAGACATCACATGGAACGCCGGCAACACCGTTCCGGCTGGTGTGTATATCGTCAGCATCGCCGTAGACGGCAACGTCTACTCGATGAAGGCTATCAAGAAGTAATATTTTAAAAAGAAAGACTATATGAAATATATAAAGTATTCGTTTCTCGCCGCATTGGGCTTCCTCTTCGCACAATGCACCGAAGAGGGCGACAAGACTTATCCGCAACAACCCGCTCCCCAGTGGAGCGTGGTTGAGGAGGACTTCGTAAGCGAGGCTCCAACATGGCAGGTGGCGTCTGCCACTCCTGCTTCCGCGCCGACGTGGCGCGCCGACTTCAGCGGCAACGATCAGGCGCCGTTGTGGAGCGACCCCGACAAGAGTGTCTATCCGATGAGCATGACTGCCGTAGTGCGTCTCTCGCCGGTGCTCGAAACGCTTGCCGCCGACGGCGACATGATGGCTGCCTTCGTTGGCGGTGAGTGTCGCGGTGTGGCTAAGAAGGTGATGAACGACGGCGTGCGCCTCTTCTTCATCCACGTGAAGGCGCCGTCGAGCGAGAACGGCAATGTCGAGTTCCGCTATTACAGTGCTGCCGCCAAGCGCACGTACGTCTCCGTAGCGTCCGACGTCAGATATGAGGTCGACAAGATTTACGGCACAGCCGACGCTCCCGCCTATCCCGACTTCGAGCAGTCGGGACCCTTCCCCGTACCTACCAAGGCATGGGTGAAGGTGGACAAGGCGAAGCTGCCGTTCACAGTAGCTGCAGGCGACGAGCTGCAGGCGTTTGTGGGCGACGAGTGTCGTGGCATAAAGCACGTGGAGAGCGAGGCTGATATGCTCTACTGGTACGATATCCTCGGACGTGCTGAGGGCGAGCAGGTGATGTTCCGCTATTACAGCGCTGAGAAGAAGCAGGTGTTCGTATCTGAGCAGACCTTCGCCGTAGGAAAGCGCGCATCGGTGGTTGGAGCAGCCGACCAGCCGCTCGCGCTCACCTTCGTGCCGCAGGGCAGCATGACCGCCTATCTCACCCTCGACGCCCTCACAGCCGGCTATGCCGACAAGACGGGCGACCGCTTGGCGGCGTTCGTTGGCAATGTGTGCGCCGGCGTTGGCGAACTCGTGGGCGAGCAGGACGGCAGACCGGTATACAAGATGGTTGTCAACGGTGTCAGCTCACAGGCGGCGTCTGTAGACATACGCTATTACAGCCATCGCAACAGCTACGTGTTCACGGCTCCTGCATGCCTCACCTTCGCCGACGGCAAGGTGGAGGCTTCGCCCGAGCTGCCGCTCACCCTGCCTCTCGTTCTCGCCGGCAAGCATCCGCTCAAGATGACGGCTTGCGTGGCATTGCCTCAGAACATCGTGCGCCAGGCAACGGCAGACGACCTGATGGCTGCATTCGTGGGCGCAGAATGTCGCGGCATGGCAAAGGTAGAGCAGGCGGAGAACGGCGAGTATGTCTTCCGCATGGAGATAAACGGCTGCATGGGAGCGGAGGAACATGTCACGCTGAAGTATTATGCCGCACGCAACAAGTATCTCTATCAGGCTGTCTCGGCTTTCACGTTTGCCGACGGCACAAGCTACGGCACAACCGGCGAGCCCAGCAGACCTGCTTTCCTCATTGTTGAATAAGCTTAAAACCTATCTGTATATATGAATAAGAAAACTATAATAAGCATGGTGCTGGGGTGCATGTCGCTGCTCCCGGCATCTGCACAGAACGGATGGTTCGTTGAGGCGGGCGGAGGCGTGCAGACTATCTTCTCGAGCGATGCCGGCAAACTGCACTTCGGCAAGCGTCTCACTCCTTCATACCACGTCGGCGTCGGCAAGTGGATCACTCCGGCTTACGCCCTGCGCCTGCAGATTGGCGGCTATGCGCTCAACGGCATGTCCACATCCGATGGACTCTATCTGCGCGACCCGCAGACCGACGGCTCTATATACGGCCCTCACGACCCCGTTATCGACAATGTGACGGTCCGCCCCGACGGCACCTATCGCCATTATCTGCGTTACGTCAACGCTCATGCCGACTTCATGGTGAGCCTCTCGCGTCTGCTCTTCCGCAGCGAGGGCCGCTTCGATGTGCTTCCGGCTGTAGGATTGGGCTACGCCCGCACCTTCGCCTATCGCGGCACGGCGGACGCCAACTCGCTCACAGCCAACTTCTCTATAGCTGCCAAGTACAGCGTGCTGAAGTGCATGGATGTAAACCTTGAGATAGCTTCGGCTCTCATGCCCGACCATTTCGACGGTCGCATCACTGGTCGCAAGTACGAGCCGACGCTCGGTGCAACGCTCGGACTGACCTATCGCTTCAACGCCTCAAAGCCTTGCCAGAGGAAGCAGCGCTGCCATAAGCTCCGTCGTGAAGCCGTGGTCGACACGGTGTACGTGAAGGAGCGAATTGTGGAGCGTCCCGTCTTTAAGGACCGCATAGTGGAGAAGTCGGTTGCGAAGAAACAGGAAGCGTTCCGTCTCGCCTCGGTCAGCTTTGCTTGCGCTTCCGCCAAGCCAGAGAAGAAGCAGGACATAGTGTTTGAGAACATCGTCGAATATCTCAAGCAGAACCCTTCTGCCCGCATCCGTCTCGACGGTTATGCCGACAAGGCAACCGGCAAGGCACGAACAAATCTGATGCTATCTATTCGCCGCACCGACAGCGTGCGTAATATCCTCATAGAGCGTTACGGCATCGCTCCGTCGCGCATCGAGGCGCAAGGCATCGGCAGCAATGCGCAGCCATACGAAGATAACGATCTTAATCGCGTAGTGATTGTAACAGCACTGCCCGAGTGATGCGTGTTTAGTAAAAAGAAAAAGGGGATATTTCTTCAGCCCCAAGCACATTACCGCAGCGTGGTACTTCTGTTACCGCAATGCGGTAATCTTATTTCCGCTACGCGGTAATGATATTTTCGCTACGCGGTAATCTTGTTTCCAGTCTGCGTTAATCGCATTGACAGGCTGGCAGATGGCTTGTTAAGGCTGGCAGATGGCTTGTTAAGGCTGGGGGATAGGCTGGTAGATAACCCGATTATCGAGTTATCTGCCAGCCTTTATTTTGCTTATATACAACGAGTTATGCAGAAACTGGGAGATATGACAGCTTTTTTCACGTACTGTGTTATTATCCTCAAATCCGCAACTAAGCCCTTCAACGTCCTACTTGCGTGTACACGTCCTCTCATTACTAATTAGTAGATAAATTGAGGCCGAAACACCCACTTCTGCCTACAACAACCCCTTACCCCACAATGCGACTTGAGACAATACGCAGTATCATATCCATAAGTTGTAGGCGTTATCCAAAATCAGTCTGGAATACATCTGCATAAGCATTATTATAGGTATAGATATTCAGCACATACCGCCTTGATGTCTTGATCCACTTGGCTGGTACAGAGACAAATCTGAAGACAAACGTTTTTATGCGACTTGTTGCATTGAGTCCGAACCTCTTTACGTCAAGTCTTTGGATAATGGCCTTGTAGAAGTTACGGAGAAGTGCTGTAAGAAGAAGGAACACAGTGTTCTCTGCCATGAAGGATTTTTCTCAGTCTCTATGAACTGATGGTCGAAATCAACATCGTACATCTCACCCTCTTTCAGTTGGCCAGATGCAAACATACAATTGAGTAGTAAAGTATTGAGAGTGTCAGCCGTATTGAAATCGTAGTTCTTACCCGTATCTGATGTGTATGAAATGTTTTCTTGCGTCAGCTCCTTTATCGCTCTGAGGATAGTGTCAGAACTACAAGTGCGAATTGTCGGATGAAGCGAAAGATGGTTCATCAAATGAGTAGTGACGTCCTGGGGTATATGAGCCACCACAGAAGTAGATACTCATGAGAGAACGGATGATTTCGCTGTACTGATAACCGAACGATCTGCACCTTAGACCGAGGATAGAGTCGATTACGGAAGACAATGTGGAGTCAAATTGCTCCATGACCCGAAAATATTTCTTCAAAAGGAGTGAGCTTCTCAGATTTTATTTGTATTTTTGCCATGTCATATCAGAGTTTTGCTTGTTTATTTTTGCAACACTAAGATAAGTGAATTCTTCGACATGGCAAAATCCTGGGCCGCTCGGCTCTGCCGCTTGACTTGTCCAAGAACTTTTTGTTGCTCAGGTACTTAAAATGTTTAATTTACAATAGTGTTGCGGAATTAAGGTTGTACTATAACTTATATTGCCTAACGAGTAAATTCAATCATTATAGTCATGGACAAAAAGGAACTTCGCAAGTTTGCAGAAATGCAATCTGAAATTTTGCAGAGCAGCTATATAGATGCTGATTTTTCATATATTCCAGACTCGGAACTTACAAAGAAACTTTTATTCTATCTTATTCAAGAAAAAGTGGAATGTCTTGTTAGGTCATTACCTGACATGGATTCTGATTTTGACTATCTTAATGTGATTTATGATGTAAAATATCGAGGTAAGGAGTTTGTATATTCGTATGTGAAAGATTTACCGATTTTCAAGGATTCTGCTTTTGATCATGTCGAGAATAGCCATAGTGGTTGTTTCTTAATTGTTTTGAAAAATACAGATGTATATAATGTAAACACTCAATATGGCGACTTTTTATATGGGAAATGGGAAAATTGCCCTAACAGATACTATCCAAAAGATTTGTTAGAACGCATATTGCGCATAATACAGCCTTTATTGGACTATGAGTTTGATGCTGAAGACCGTGATTTTGCAATATCCGCAATCAAATCATGTTTCCCATTTAATAATCACGAAGATACTTGTTATATGTTGCAGGAGAATGAGATAAGAACGATGGAGTATTGGGAATATCGTATAAAAGAATGTCCAGATCTTTGGCTCGATAGGGTTACTATTTTTAAAATTAAGAAATATATTCTGCGGTCATTTGATTGCTTTGAAATTTCACAGGAATGGAAAAGATTGTATGAAAAGGTAAAGGCTGATATTTCTTTACTATAATATTTCGATAAGAAACTCTGCTCATTTGTAAATGAGCAGAGTTTTATTCCTGACTTCGTCATCGTGTCACCCAAAAATCTTCATCAAAGAGTTTTGCAATTTTCAGATGCCTTGCCATCAACATTGTCTGAGTATATACATCCTTGTTCAGAGGTAGCTTAATTTGTATTGTTGTGATTGTCTTAGCCAATGCAAGCACCTTGTCTACGCTCATCTTAATCTCTGAGACTTTCAACATGCGCTCCAATTCCTTGTAGACTTTCAAAGCCACAAAGCAGATACATATATGAGCTTCAATACGTTTGCGTGTAAAGTGAAACATGGGACGTATCTCAATCTTTGATTTGGCTATACGGAAATATGCTTGCCACTTTCAACAGTATGCTTGTTTCTTCCTTAGAGCCTCTTACCTCTACGCTTACCGACCGTCAGCAGGAAATTCTAAATGAGTCTGGCTATTCTGACTTGATGCGAAACAGCAACTCAATAATCAACTGCGCCATGCTTCTTTCGCTTGGCTATATCCGTGAGGCTACAACCTATGCAGAATCATGTTGCGGTGGCAGTTAGCCAGGCTCAGGTTTGGGACGAGACAAGGATGAGGATGATAATCATTGGTGGCGCAGGTGCATCGCCGTGTCGGCTGCGATGATGCGACCTGCGAAGTATCGGATGCGACGTGGCAGATGATATATATAAGTGACTCTTCAGATAAAATGTCATTACATTTTTATCTGAAGAATCACTTGTGAAGGACGACCGCAACGACAGCAAAAACGACCGAAAATAGCCGAGAACGACCGTAAAAACGACTTAAAACGACTAACTTTGTCTCTTAAGAATCAAATTCTTGCTCGCCTTTTGCAGTTATAAGCTATAGCTTGCTGCTATTAGAATTCTGTTTGAAGTCTCTATGTTATATTTCTGTTTTTTTACTCTCCGATGTCATTATCGTGCAAAAATAAGCCTTTTATATTTACAAGTAATTCTTTGGAATTTATTTCCATTTCTTTTGATTTTTGTTTCATGGTAGAAAATGCAAGAAAGACAAGAAAAGATTTTAATATTGCATTGTCTATATCGGCAGAAAATATATATGAATGGCCTTCTAATTGACAAAAAGCATTAATAGAAAGAAATGTAGCATACAGCAAACTAAACAAGAAATTATAGTTCTTGGGAGAAATGACATATAGAGCTAACTGTTCTTTATACTTTTCATATTTATGATTTTTCCAATTCTTAAATAGTAGGTTTTTGATAAGCCATTGTGGAATGCATGGTACATGAACACATATTATCTCTAATATCGTTAGCATTATGAATAACTGTGTATGATATACGATATTTGTGCTTATGAAAAAATGCAATATTGTAAGAACAATCCAAACAATACTTGAGATGATTATAATTGGAAGAAATAATGCCCCATAAATAATGACTGCAGGTTGTCCTATTTTAAAAAAAAATTCTAAAAATATACCAGGTGTATAGACTATCCAATTGATAAATTTTAGAGTATTTAATTTTCCGAAAAACTTATTCCAAAAACATCTAATGATAATGTAGGAAAACAAACAAAGGCATATTATCATTATATCAAAATGTGTAAATATTAGAAAAAACAAAGCTGCAAAAAGGGTACTTATAATAAGTGTGCCTATTATAAGTACTCTTAGGGTAGTGTAAACAGAACTGTGTCACGGCTCTGATTTTTTATTCTTTCCCTCTTATTTGTGTGCAGATT
>OBAI01002946.1_pt1 | contig 10070 bp, 6 predicted proteins | sample 1517461 | NCBI WGS metagenome assembly OBAI01 (sample SAMN04571696, study PRJEB22368) | human gut metagenome | biome: human gut; material: stool | host: Homo sapiens | place: Luxembourg | collected 2012-06-29
TGCTGAACGGGAACAAAAGAATCAATTCCCATCTTAGACAAACGCTCGGCAACTTTTTTCTCGTGATGCATTCGAACGAGTGCTACATACCAGCGTTTTGAGTGTGCTACGCCTTCCCCTGTCCCACTACTAGGCCCGGCATTTACTGATTTCGGTTTCGTTAAAATCATATTTTTTTACCCCATGTTCATCCGTTACTTCTTAGGTAACAGACAATACATACACGAAACGCATACTACAGTGAAAATAGAAATCACATACATGACAAAGGCGTAGAAAATGGAAAAGCCTAATATTCAATAAGAAAACTATTGAATTAGGCAATGAAAAAGTATAGAGCATGGAAATAAGATTATTTCATGTTCAGATAGTTTTTTGCTCTATGTTTCAGATAAAACGAAAAAAAGTGGAAGAATATTTGCTTACTATTCGTGTTTTTGTCTATCTTTGCGTCAAATTTAAGTTCTGTTACCTAAGAAGTAACACACATATTTTACTTCTGATTATCAACATTTTACATATCTACCATCTGTCTACACAACAGTTTCTCACGTAAGATAAATTCCCTTTATTTACCTCCGTACGTTCTTTAAGTCCGAAGCCTTTCAAATAGATTTGTGTGGTTTTTATAGATTTGTGTCCCAATGATTCACTAATCATTTCAATCGATACTCCCCGATACTTCGCTGTCGTTGCCCAAGAATGGCGAAGTGTGTAAGAAGTGACAGGAGACTTCAAACGTAAAGCTCTCGCTAAGTCCTTTAAACGGTTGTTGAATCGACGGAGGGCAGACTGGTATTCCCGATAAGCCCTTTCATCCGTCCGTTTCTTATCACTGCTAAGAATATCAAACAGATAATCCGGAGAATCAGGATGAGAATCCTGGTTACTACGAAGCCGGTTAATCATTTCCTTTGCAGTATCAAGTATTTCCACACTCATCGGAGTTCTAGTCTTGATACGGTTATATCGCAACACATTCTGATCTAAAGCTGATTTCTCCAGATGAGCTAAATCCGCGAATGACATTCCACAGAACTGAAACATCAGGGCAGCAATAGCCTGTGTTCGACGCAAACGCTCCGATTTGGGATCCTCATACAAAAGTCTACGTAATTCACCGATAGGCAAAGCTTTCTTTTGGCGAACATCTACTCCCGTATAAACATCATGAAACAATCGGGGTACGTAAGGTGCACTACCTGCTTCCACTCCTCGATTATAAATACAACGAAGCATACGCATATACGTAGAAATCGTATTAGGCTTCAAGCCACACTCATAAAGGTACTGCCCGTCTGAACGACACATTGGACGTGCCACAAAATTTGCTAAAAGAGAAGATAGCATTCTTATAGACATGCGCTGTAGAATGCCTTCCTTCCTTTCGCAAACGACCGATGTAGAACTCTGCACATCGGCTAAACCCATTTTTGTTCATCATTAGCATCACTAGTTATTTTATATATGCCATTTGGCAAGCGGCAAAAAAACAAATCTTTTTGCATACCTGACACGTACTTACTAGATGCAGTCCTATTTTTTATCATTTTTAACTTTATTACAATCAGCAAATTATGACAGTAAAAATGGTATCACTATCATTGCTGCGCTGACAAATAAACGGTAAAAGAACTAAAAAAATATCCGGATGCGCACAAAAAGAACATCCGGATATCACTCTCTTTTTACCTTCTGACTAATTACCTTTCTGAATAGTTTGCCAGATTGTAACATACCGGCTTAGTGCTATTACCTACACGGTAAATACCGAACTTGAAGTAATAACCATCATCGTCGTTACGTCCAATCATGATTTTTTCATTGTCTACAATGTGTTTACTAACCTTTTTCCCTTTTTCCTGATAGTCCATCTGCACATCGAGCATACCCGGTTTTACAATCGTTTCCGCCTCTTTGCCATAGACTGTCCAGTCGATATGAATGCGGAATGTAATCCAGCAGTCTTTCGGAAAATCGGCATAAGGCATTTTGTAAGCAATGGTCGATGCTTTATAGTCTGATGTTACAGGTTTCATGATCGGTGTTTTTTCGGGATTTGCGTTGCAACGGTCGTCTTTATCCGTCAGCCACTTACGGTCGGAATTTGCTTTGATATAGAACCATCCACCGGAGAACCCGAACGCCAATGGAGGATAGCCTCCTTGTTCCACGAGCCATCCGTTGGCCTTTCCGGCCTGATATACAGGATTTCCTTGTTTGTCTTTCACCGGGTTACCTTGTTTATCCAGCCTGGCTACTTTCTCGTGCCCTTCATTCTTTTTAAAGATCGTAGTCTTTTCCAGTTCAACGAACTCGTCAATCGTAAGTTTCTTCACTTCTCCCTGTGGAGTTTGTACCAATGTACGATCCGGCATCCCATGCCATTGGGCAAAAATTGTCGAGACATCGCTACCCAATGAAGAAGGAATATATACGGAAAACTCATAGTCGCGGGAAGCTCCTTGCGGACAAATACCTTTCCCATGATGATATACGGTTTTGGTAATCTGTGCTTTCTGATAAACATCGGCAGGCAGGCCTTTGAAATCATCGGAAGTTGCATAACAATAAGAAAATTCCGCACGCCCTTTTGTTTCCCCTTTGGCATATCCTGACAGGGTGTTATCATCTTCCTTCAATTCAAAACGATAGGAAGGCTTACCGTTGAACATACGTGTGAAGTCGCGTTGAATTGCATGAGGCTTTTTAGTCCCTACTGCTACCCAGCAATCGTCTATAATTTGATTGACGCGTGCCGAATCCGCCTGCACGTTTACCCGTTCCGTAAGCGGAACCAACGTTTGTGTATCTTTGGTTTGAGCGGTCAGTGCCGTACATCCTACTGCTACCACACAGATAGCAAAAATGTTTTTCTTCATTCTATTCGGTATTAAGTTTGTTGACGGTGCAAAAATACGAAAGGCAACCTCATCGGCTGCCTTTCTTTTGTCTCAAATGTTTTCACATTTGTGTAATTTTACTGTCAACACCCGCCTACAAACTTAATTGGAGGCTTCATCGTCATAATCTTCTTCAAGCATATCCACTTTCTGTATACTCATTTTTCCATCAGCGGTAATCGTTATGGAAAGCGGCATATACAAATCTGTCTGCGGATAACAAACACTCGCTGCATACACAATTCCCTGCGGAGTAGTCTTGTCATATACAATACCTTCCAATATAGACTTAGATAGGAAGTTCGCATCGACTACCGATGAAAAATCATTCTTGGTAAAGGTCTTGTTCAACACGGTTTCATTACCACGAGTCAGGTGCAACACTATTTTATTGTCGACATAGGTATCTCCCAGCTCGTTTGTCACATGGGGCAGATTTTCATCCGGAGTACGCGAAACGAGGGAATGATAATCTTTCCCCTTAAATTTAAAGTCGGTTTCGCTCTTAGACGTCTGCATACGCTGCAATCCGTGAGCATCCACACTGTCTATCATCGCCAATGTCGACGTATTATCTGAAGATCCTTTTTTACCGCCACATGCACTCACAGCCACTGCCAACGGCAATAAAAGCCAATAAATTAGTTTTCTCATACGTAAGTTTTCTGTTTATAAATAGATAGCAAAGGAACAAAAAGAGCGGGATATTTACAAGTGTAACCGACATTTTTCCTACATTTGCAGGAAAGAAGGAATACTTTTACAACAATTACAGATTTAAAAACCTGCAAACCTAACACCATGCGCGAACGAATTACAACAATTCTTTTTCTCATCCTTGCCTACTGTAGCAGTGGCAATGTGTATGGGCAAAAAGTAAATTATCAGCAATTCGACAACATCTATCTCGGGGCCGAAGCTTCGGTGATTAGTTGCTTCCTGCAAGATAGCGAGGGACTGATATGGGTGGGTTCCAACAAGGGGTTATTCAGTTATGACGGTTATTCCACACAACAGCATTTCACGTATGGAGAACGTACTAACACACGTATCTACTGCGGTATTATAGCAGATAACACTTATTTATATCTGGGAACAGATAACGGGATTCTTGTTTATAACTATCGAACAGACAAATATGAGCAACCGGATACTGATTTTCCAACGGATGTCCGTACCATGGTACTCCAGGGAGATACATTGTGGATAGGTTCGTTGAACGGATTATATACTTATCAGTTAAAAAGCCGTCAACTGAATCATTTCGACAGCAAACAGACCGGATTGCCTCATAACACCATCTATTCCATCATTCATACAAAAGATAATCAAATTTATATAGGTACTTACAACGGATTATGCCGCTATGTGCAGGCAAGTGGAAAATTTGAAAACATCCTTTTGCCCGTTAACCGGGGAGGCAGCAATTTGTTTGTCAATTCTCTGTTGGAAGACACCACCCGACAATGTATCTGGATCGGGATGGAAGGTTATCTCTTCCAATACAATCCCACTATAGGAGAGATGAAGGCGATAGAGGTATTTCATAACAACTCCATCAAATCACTGGCACTGGACGGAGATGAAAATTTGCTGGCAGGTACAGACAACGGGCTTTATGTGTACCAGAATGACAAAGAACCTTTGCAGCATATCATTCACGATTCACGCAATATCCAGTCACTAACCAACAATATTATCTGGAACATATTCTCGGATCAGGAACATAATATCTGGCTGGGAACAGATTATGGCATTTCCCTATCACGCTATAACAGTGCGCTGCAATTTGTACCGATTTCTCAAATCACAGGCACAGGAGACGGAAATCAGTTCTATTCCCTGTTCCGGGATTCCAAAGGATTCTATTGGTTCGGAGGTACAAACGGAGTGATCCGGTTCACCCATCCTGCAGGCAATAAACACGATGCTATCTGGTATAGAATGGGGGATAAAAACCATCCGTTATCCCACAACCGGATACGACACATCTACGAGGATAGAGAACAGCAGTTATGGATAGCCACAGACGGAAGTATCAACCGCTATGACTATAATACCCATCAATTTGTACACTACAACATCGTAGACAGTACAGGAACTTATAATACCAACTGGGCTTATTACCTGTTTGAAGATACTGACGGGAAGCTTTGGATCGCCACCTGTCTCGGAGGTATCTTTGTTGTGGACAAACATAAACTGATACAATCTGCCGGAAAATCGTATGTGGCCGATCAAAATTATTCCATTCATAATGGGCTGTCGGGGATGTTCATTAATCAGATTGTCCCTGATGCGGAAGGTAATGTATGGGTATTGTTATACAACAGCAAAGGAATAGACAAAATCAATGCCCGTACGCGACAAGTGACAAAGCTGTTTGCCGATGAATTAAGTGGCGAGAAGAGCCCGAACTACCTTTTACGGGATGAAGACGGTATGCTTTGGGTAGGATTTCACGGAGGGGTGATGCGTATCAATCCCAAAGACTCGAGTCAGCAAAGTATCTCTTTCGGCAATTTCAGCAATAACGAGATTCTGTCTATGACCTCTGTAAAAGAACATATCTGGGTTTCCACCACTAACGGACTTTGGATCATCGACCGGAGAACAATGGATGCCCGCCAGCAAAGCCTGACGGATAAACGTTTCACCAGTCTAATGTTTAATCCGGAAGATGGAAATATCTATCTGGGAGGTGCAGACGGGTTCGGCATATCCCGTCCCGAAATACAAGCCATGAGTCAGCCGGAACACTCCATTTTACTGACTGCCTTATATATCAACAATCAACTGATGTCTCCGCATACCGAAGAGGATATTCCCAACATCCGCTATACCGATGCTATCGAACTAAAATACGACCAGAACAACCTGGCTTTCGAACTTTCAGACCTGCCCTACTCGCTGGAAGAAAAACATGAATTCGTCTACCGGCTGGAAGGTATGGACAAAGAATGGAATTTCCTGCAATCCAACACGAATCGCATTACGTACAGTAATTTGGGTTATGGGGATTATCAGTTAGTAATCAGCAAAGTAGAAAAGAGCGGTTCTCCTTCCGAGCATCCATATATCCTGAATATTAAAATTCTCCCTCTATGGTATTACACACTTTGGGCAAAGATTGTCTACATTCTTTTATTCTTGAGCCTCATTGCCTGGGTTATCAACTTTTTCCGTGTCAAGAACCGTCTGAAAATGGAACGGATGGAAAAAGAGAAGATTCTGGAGCAATCACGCCAGAAAATGGCTTTCTTTACCCATTTGTCTAATGAATTAAAAACACCGCTTAGCCGGATCATCGCTCCTGTCAGTCAATTGCTCCCCGTTGCAGAAGAAGTGCATGAGAAACAGACACTGGAGGAGGTGCAGCGTAATGCAATGAAAATAAACTCATTGATTCATCAGGTATTAAACTTCAACCGGATAGAGGATAATAAAGATTCGCTGCTGATTTTGTCGCGTATCGAACTTGTGTCATTCAGCCGTAGCCTGTTTTCCGTCTATGAGGAAAACAAACAGATCACATTCCATTTCGAGACGAATAAAGCCAAGATTTATGCTGATATGGATGCCATCAAACTTGGAGTGATTTTAGATAATCTGCTTTCAAATGCCGTCAAATTCACCCCGGATGGTGGAAGTGTCTGCCTGTCTCTTTTCTATCGTGAAGAAACGGAATTGTTGGATATTTGTGTTTCTGATACAGGAACCGGAATCCCGCAACAAGATATTCCATATATCTTCCAGCGCTTTTTCCAGTCTCCACATTCCGGCAATAAGGAAGGTACAGGTATCGGACTTTATCTGGTCAAGACTTATACGGAACTTCATGGCGGTCACATCAACGGAGTCACCTCGAACGAAGGAAAAGGAACTTCCATTGGCCTGAATATCCCTGTCATCGCCGTAGAGAAAGAAGAGATTCCGGCGGCACAGGTGAAAAAGCAGTTGGAATCGTTGCCTGTTCTTAAACCAATCGAAGCAGAATCTCAAGATGAGAAATTTCTGTCGAACATTATCCGCCTGATTGAGGACCATCTTTCTGAATCGGAATTGAATGTAAATGCACTTTGTGAATTATCCGGTATCAGCAATAAGCAGATTTACCGGAAAATCAAACAGCTGACCGGAATGTCTCCAGTGGAATACATCAAATCGATCCGGATGAAAAAGGCGGCCATGTTGTTGCAACAAAAGAAATTTACCATTGCCGAAGTGATGTACATGGTAGGCTTTTCCAATCACTCTTACTTCTCCAAATGTTTTCAGGCAGAATTCGGAAAAACGCCACGCCAGTACCTTAATGAAGACCTGTAGAGGCATTTTGGGGTATTTCGTCCTATTTTTATCCTTATATGTCCAATCTGTGCTTTTATTGAAATGACCAATAAATTACTTTTGTTGCTGTCAATAAACCGATAAATTTGATAGCATGAAAAGACTGTTGATCCTTACCTTTATTTGTTTGATATCTGCCTTTGTCAAAGTGCAAGGCAAATCATCCTCTACACCTATTATATATATAGATGGAAATGGGGTGATGCGTTGGAGTGACACCCGCCGGGAGGCTTCCTTTTTCGGTGTTAATTATACGCTGCCTTTCGCCCATGCTTACCGTGCCATTGGATATTTGGGACTGGACCGCAAAGCTGCTATAGATAAAGATGTATATCATATCTCCCGTCTGGGACTGAATGCTTACCGTATTCATTTATGGGATGTGGAACTGACAGACGGACAGGGAAATCTCCTCGAAAACGAGCATCTCGACTTGATGGACTACCTGATTGCCAAACTCAAAGAACGCAATATTCATATTGTGATTACCGCGCAGACCAACTTCGGGAACGGATATCCCGAACGAAACATACAGACGGGCGGCTTCTCCTATAAATATGATAAATGCGATATGCACTCCCACCCGGAAGCTATCGCTGCACAAGAAACCTATCTTCATGGTTTGGTGAAGCACGTCAATCCATATACGGGGTTAGCTTATAAAGACGATCCCTCCATTGTTGGGTTCGAAATCAATAATGAACCTTGTCATTCCGGTACGAAGAAAGAGGTAAAAGCCTATATCAACCGGATGCTGAAAGCGATCAATAAAACAGGAAACCGCAAACCTGTATTCTATAATGTAAGCCACAACGGATATGTAGTAGAGGCTTATTACGAAACTGCCATTCAGGGAACTACTTATCAATGGTATCCCATCGGACTGGTATCCGGACAGACACAGCAGGGAAATTTCCTTCCCTATATAGACCGCTATGATATTCCCTTTTCCGATAAAGTGAAAGGATTCGATAAGAAAACACGGATGGTATATGAGTTCGATCCGGCAGATATCATGTATTCTTATATGTATCCGGCCATGGTACGCACTTTCCGTACAGCAGGTTTTCAATGGATTACCCAGTTTGCGTATGATCCGATGGATATCGCTTATGCCAATACGGAATATCAGACTCATTTCTTGAATCTTGCCTATACGCCTCATAAAGCTATCAGTATGAAGATAGCCGCCGAAGCTGCACGCAGTCTGAAAAGAGGTGAATCATACGGCAGTTATCCACAGAACACTTTATTTGGTGACGGTTTTCGTGTCAGTTATACAGAGGACTTGAGCGAATTAAATAATGGAAAGAAATTCTATTATTCCAATCATACCAACACCCAGCCCAAAGATGCGTCACAACTTGTTTCCATTGCCGGTTGTGGCAGTTCTCCGATCATTCATTATGAGGGAACAGGTGCTTATTTCATGGATTGCCTCGAACCGGGAGTCTGGAGACTGGAAGTGATGCCGGACGCGGTAGTAGTGAACGATCCGTTTGCCAAACCGTCACTCGATAAAGAAGTGGTTACCATCGCTTATGGTACTTGGGACATGGCTTTGCAAATACCTGATTTAGGGATGGAATTTACCTTTACGGCCCTCAATCAAGGAAATCAGCAGAAAGGAGATGTGACAGACGGGACTATCCGCGGACTTCGTCCGGGTACCTATCTGCTGAAACGTAAAAACTGTACGCCCAAACAGAACTGGCAGGCAAACTCTCAATGGAATTCCATCCGCATCGGAGAGTATGTGGCTCCTGCTCCACGTGTGACGGATTATAAAGTCGTTCATACTCCATCGGCAACCACTGAAGCAAATAAGGATTTGACGATTAGTGCACAGGTGGTAGGAACCGAATTCCCGGATTCTGTGATTATCTACACCGATAAGATATCTTTTTGGAATGAGCATAATCCATATATCAAGATGAAACGTACAGGCGGATATACCTATCAAGCAACGATACCCGCTACAGAAATAAAGGATGATTGTTTCAGGTATAACATCATCGTATGCCGGGGCAACAGCACTCGCACTTATCCCACAGGAAATTCCGGTTACAGGAATTCATCATCGGGAATAAAGGGAAATCCACTGGACTGGAATTATACTTCCGGAGCCTATTGGACTACTCGTGTTGTTGCCCCAGATAGTGCGATACCACTATTGACTATTACGGACGCAGATAGCCGGATAGAAGCATACACGCTTCCCGAATGGAATGATCTCCAACGTACTTTGGTTGATTCTTCTCCGGTGGAAAAACCTTTGCTCCGGTTCCGGTTTACTCCTAAAGGAGAAAATCCGCACTATTTCCTCCGCACGTTCGTAAAGAACCTGATTGAAGAAAGAAAAGAAAGAGTAAAGGGTTGTAGCGTTCTCTGTATCCGGGTAAATCGCACGAAAGCACTTCCGGAAGGACTCAGTGCCGGTTTCGTAACGTCAGACGGATATACTTATAAAAGCCCTTGTCCTGCTCCATCATCGGAGGGAATCATACGGATACCGTTGAAAGATTTACGCCAGACAGACACGGCACTGCTGCCGATAGCTTATCCGACCTTCTTGAAACAGTATTTCCATCCGGAAACGGAAATCGCATTTTTACTGGAAAGGATTGAAAAGCTGGAGTTGTCAATGTCAGGAAACAAGAAAGAGTTAGTTGAGATTGAACTAGGAAATATCTGGCTGGAATAATCGTTCTTAAAGTTCCCCGTTGTCGAAGCCTTCGTTCCTCGGTGAGGAAAGGGTCGTTCATCGGTGAGGAACAAATCTTTCGTCTGAACCACGTCTGAAGCCTTCTGAAAGGGGGT
>OBAI01002954.1_pt1 | contig 10044 bp, 8 predicted proteins | sample 1517461 | NCBI WGS metagenome assembly OBAI01 (sample SAMN04571696, study PRJEB22368) | human gut metagenome | biome: human gut; material: stool | host: Homo sapiens | place: Luxembourg | collected 2012-06-29
GTCAGCGAAGATGATGTTGATACACGCACTGTTCAGGAACACTATGATAGTTGGCTTGCTGCTTCTGAAATGATGAAGTTGAGCTACGAAAAATTAAACACGTTATTGGGAAAGGAGGCGGACGACAATGAGTAAGGTTTTACTTGGCGATGTTGCCGTAGAACATAAAGAAACATGCAAAGGCAGCAAGGATGGCTACCCTATCGTCGGTCTGGAGCATCTGGTCCCGGAAGAAATCACTCTGACTGCATGGGGCGAAGGCAGCGAGAATACCTTCACTAAGATGTTCCGCAAAGGCAACGTTCTCTTTGGCCGTCGTCGTGCTTACCTGAAAAAGGCTGCTGTCGCTCCTTTTGATGGAATTTGCTCCGGCGACATTACTGTTATCGAGGCGAAACCGGACCGCATTCTGCCGGAGTTGTTACCGTTTATTATTCAAAACGATGCGCTGTTTGACTTTGCCGTTGGTAAGTCAGCTGGCTCCCTCTCTCCTCGTGTGAAATGGGAACATCTGAAGAATTTTGAGTTCGAGCTCCCGGATATGGATAAACAAAAAGAACTGGCCGCACTGCTCTGGGCTATGGATGACACGAAAAAATCCTACCAGAAGCTGATTGCAGCTACGGATGAACTGGTGAAATCTCAATTTATGGAGCAGTTCGGTGCCATTGATTCAGAGGGCTCTTTCACCCGCAAGCAGTGGAAAGACGTTCTGAAAATTGTAAATGGCAGAGATTATAAACCCATCGCAGACCCGGATGGACAGTATCCAGTCTACGGCTCAGGTGGCTTAATGGGCAGGGCAACAGATTATCTTTGCCCTGAACACACAGTAGTGGTCGGGCGAAAAGGCACAATTGATAAGCCTTTCGTGGTAAACGAGAAGTTCTGGAATGTAGATACAGCGTTTGGTGTTGTGCCTAACCAAGGAGTCTTGCATTATTTGTATTTATTCTGGTACTGCAAGCAACTCGATTTCAAGAAATTAAACAAGGCGTCTACACTGCCCAGCACAACCAAGGACGACTTGCTCAAACTTTGGATCAATGTTCCACCATATGAGCTTCAGGAGCAGTTTGCAGCCTTCGTCCGTCAGAGCGATAAATCAAAATTTGAACTCGAACAGGCTCTTGCAGAGCTGACCGCAACCTACAAACGCATTATTGCTGAGAATCTTGGCTAATTGATATGGTCATGAAGTTTCCTCCGGCTCGTGAGAAACCGGACAACGGAGGACATGAAAAGGAGGAAACAACATGATCAATCAAATAATCGCCAACATACAACAGGATTTGACTGAAATCCTAACTGAAACGCAACTGGAAGCACTATCACAGGTGCTAAACAAGCATTTATCGAAGCTGGCCACCGAAAAGCCAGCCGAAGAAAGCACAAAGCAGGATATGCTTCCGTTGTTTATTGCCGCAAAACGTGTAGAGGGCTGTTCCGAAAAGTCTCTCCGCTATTACGAATCGACCATTCGCAATATGCTGGAGGCTATCAACAAGCCCGAATGTCAGATCACCACTGAAGATCTGCGTGGTTATCTCGACACTTATCAGCGCCGTGGTACCGTAAGCAAGGTAACGCTGGATAATGTACGACGCATTCTCTCCTCTTTCTTTGCATGGCTTGAGGATGAGGATTATATCGTCAAAAGCCCAGTTCGAAGGATTCATAAGGTCAAGACCGGCAAAACGGTCAAAGAAACCTATTCTGATGAATCCTTGGAGCTCATGCGTGACCACTGCGACAATACACGTGATCTTGCCATGATTGACCTCTTGTCCTCTACCGGCATCCGTGTCGGCGAACTGGTGAAACTCAACCGCAATGATGTGGATTTTGAGAGCCGTGAGTGCATTGTATTTGGCAAGGGTAATAAACAGCGAAAGGTATACTTTGACGCAAGAACGAAAATTCATCTGCAGCGTTACCTGTCGGAACGCACGGATGATAATGAGGCACTTTTTGTATCGCTGCTCAAGCCGTATGACCGCTTGCAGATTAGCGGTGTAGAAATCAGGCTCCGCAAGATTGGCCGTGAGTTGAATTTCCAGAAAGTCCATCCTCACAAATTCCGCAGGACGCTGGCAACGATGGCCATCGATAAGGGCATGCCTATTGAGCAGGTACAGCAGCTTCTTGGCCACCAGAGTATTGATACTACGCTTCAATACGCTATGGTCAACCAGAACAACGTGAAAGAGTCGCACCGTAAATACATCGGATAAGTGATTGCAGCTGTTTGCAATTCTCAATTTATGGAGCTGTTCGGAGATGCTACAACTAATCCCAAAGGACTACCGACTGCCCTAATAAAAAATGTTGCAGAGTGTTATGCTGGTGCTACACCAAGTACAAAGGTGGCTGCTTATTGGGATAATGCTACAATTCCATGGATGAGTTCAGGAGAGGTTCATAACGGTAGAGTTTCTGCTACGGAAAAGAAAATAAGTCAAGCTGGATATGACAGCTGCAGTACAAAGATGGTTCCTGCAAATTCCGTTGTTATTGCCCTTGCCGGACAAGGAAAAACAAGAGGAACTGTCGCTATAACTGAGATCGAGCTATGCACAAACCAGTCACTGTGCTGCATTATCCCGAATAGCTCTGTTATAAGTGATTATCTGTATTATCACTTAAAGCTGCGCTACGAGGAGATGCGTAATCTGGCAGGAATAGCCGAGGGACGAGGAGGTTTAAACCTTAAGCTCATTCAAGGGATACGCATTTTAGTCCCTTCCAAAGCTGCCCAAGAGGAATTCGTAGCCTTTGCCCGACAGAGCGATAAATCAAAATTTGCTGCTCTGAGAAGTTCAAATCTCAATTTATCGGGCCCACAGCCCACAAGGATTTCTCCGTTCATACCTCTTCCGTAAGGAGGTGTGCATAATGGCGAAATATCGATTTGAACAGATTGCAATCAACAGCACAGAAAAGAAAAAGCCAGTCGAGGAAGATCGCTTTACCTACCTCGGCCTTGAACATCTTGATTCCGGTAGTCTGAAAGTAACTCGCTTCGGCTCCGATGTTGCTCCTATCGGTGAAAAGCTGGTAATGCGTAAGGGCGACGTCCTGTTCGGTAAGCGTAGAGCCTATCAGAAAAAGGTAGCCATCGCACCTTTTGACGGAATCTTCTCTGCGCACGGTATGGTCCTGCGTCCTAACGTGGATGTTATTGATCCAAACTTCTTCCCGCTGTTCATCAGCTCAGATTACTTTCTGGATGCGGCCATCAAGATTTCTGTTGGGTCACTTTCACCCACTATAAACTGGCGAGACCTGAAGGTGCTGGAATTTGAACTGCCGGATTTGGAAACTCAGCGCAAACTGGCCGCTGTATTGTGGTCCATTAATGACACGATGGAGTCCTATAAAAAGCTGATTTCCGCTACCGATGAGCTCGTTAAGTCTCAATTTATCGTTATGTTCGGTGAGTCCAAGAAAAATCCGAATGCTGTAGGTTTTGAAACGGCTTTTACCATTCGTGATGATTTGCGCAAACCGATAAACGATGCTGTGCGTTCTGAGATGCATACGGGAGAACTCTATCCTTACTACGGAGCCAATGGACAGGTAGATAGCATCAATGAATACTTAATGGATTGTGATGCCATCTGTCTTGCAGAGGATTGTGGCTCTTACGGCGCTGGAGAAGCTACTTCTTACATTGTTTCCGGCAAATGCTGGGTAAACAACCATGCGCATGTATTGATTCCAAAAGACTGCTGCGATATTGAATTCGCTAATGTCTATTTCAGGATTTTAGATATGTCCGAGTATGTTACTGGTACTACTCGTCTAAAGCTGACACAGGCAAAAATGAAAACACTGCCTATGATCCTGCCGCCAATGGACCAGCAAAAGCAGTTTGCAGCCTTTGTCCGTCAGAGCGATAAATCAAAATTATTAGCCTCAAATCTGGTGAGGCTGAACATAGAAAATACCAAACGAAAGGATGACCGTGACGTATGAATATCAACAACATCAATGTCAACAAATATCCGGTATCACAGGTCTTTGACCCGGATTCCAAGGTGATTTTTGAAATCCCTAAATACCAGCGTGAATATACTTGGGGCACCAGAGAATGGGAAGCCCTATTCGACGACCTCATTGAAAATGATGACGGTTACTTCCTCGGCTCCATTATCTGTATTAATTCCGCTACAGATTCCATCAATGCACCGAAATTTGAAGTTGTTGATGGCCAGCAAAGACTTACAACACTGAGTCTCTTCCTTTCTGCACTCTATACTACGCTGAACAGCAATAAGGAATTGTTGGACGAGGACCAGCAAGCTGATATCCTTCAGCTCAAAAGAAAAATCGTCCTGAAAAAGACGCAGTCCGATATTCGTGTTGTGCCGCAGGTGCAAGGCAGCAACCGTGATGATTATCTTGGCCTCTTAGCGAAAATCGGTATTATTCCAAAGCGTCCGATGCCGAACTTCGCAGGCCTCCGTCGTATCGTAAAGGCCTACAACTACTTCCTGAAGCGCATCAATGCCACTCTGGAAGAAACCGACGACAAGGTCGCTGGTATGTTTAAGATTCTGGATAAAGTAAACGCTGCCATCATGGTTATGATTGAAGTTTCCAACCATGCTGACGCTTACACTTTGTTCGAGTCCCTGAATAACAGAGGTACGCCTCTGACCTCCGTAGACCTTATTAAAAACCTGCTGCTGGCCCGGCTGGATGTTAGCGGCGAGGAAAATCTCGACTACTACTTTACCCGCTGGACTGAGATTCTTGGCAATCTCGGTGAGGAGTATTCTGAACAGGAGCGTTTCTTCCGTCAGAATTATAATGCTTTCCGCAAGAGCCTGAATGCACCCTTTGTAAAGGGCGACCGTCAGTATCCTCTTGGTACAATTGCTACCCGCTCCACTATGCTGGACATTTATGAGAAGCTGATCACAAGGGACCCTGTCGGCGCACTGGACGAGCTTTCCGAAAATGCTGCGATTTATGCAGGCATCATTCTGAATAAGACTGACGGCCTTACTCCGGCTCAACGTGATAGCTATCAAGATCTGCAGCGTGTTCAGGGTGCTCCTTCCTACCTGCTACTGATGTATCTTATCAAAAACAGCGATGCGCTTGGTATTGGTGAGGACGATATTGTGAAGGTTTGCAGATTGCTGGTGAACTTCTTTGTCCGTCGTAATTTGACCGACACACCGCCAACACGTGACCTTGCCCGCATGTTCATGTCCTATATTGAGGAAATTGAGCAGAATGGATATACTGGCGCTGCAATTTATGATAATCTGCGCAGCACACTGATTAAGAGTTCTTCTTCCGATGAAATCTTCGAAGAAAAGCTCCGTGGCCCGGTTTATGACGATAACAGCGGCGCTACCCGCTTCATTCTCTGCATGATGGCCAAACGCAGCATGACTGTTGAAAATGAAAAAGATCTGTGGCGTAAAACCAACAGCAACCAGTATGTTTGGTCCATCGAACATATCTTCCCGCAGGGCTCCAATATTCCTGATGAATGGGTAGATATGATTGCTGGCGGCGACCGCGAGAAGGCCAAGGAATATCAGTCACTTTATGTGCACACCTTTGGTAATCTTACCATCACCGGATATAATAGCACTCTCAGCAATAAGGCATTTGCTGAAAAGAAAGAACGTAAAGACTCAAACGGCCAATACATCGGTTATCGTAACGGCCTTAATCTGAACGATGATGTTTGCGATAAGGATGAATGGACCGTAGATATTATTAAAGCTCGTACAGACCGCATGGTTAAGGAAATCATGACGATGTTCGCTCTGTAATAAAGGGAGGGATAACTCTGGCACATAAGGATAAAACTTTCGCAGCATATCTGGAAGATGAATATTACGACATGATATTCAATCGCCTGAAAACACATGTATATCAAAATAAGCAAAGGCTCAATCTACATACCAGCCTTGTGCCTGATCCAAGCTATGTAGCATTGGATGATATCCATGTTATGGGCGTAACCTTTAAGGAAACTGATGACGACCGTATCCTGTTTCGTGCTGCGGTCCAAACCGATATTGTCGTCAAAGGTAGGACCCGCCGTGATTATGAGGAAGATATGGCCAGCGCATGGTTTGCCGTGTCTTTCACTGGCATTCTGCGTTGTGGCCTTACAATGGTTACTATTACTTCCGTGGAAGATTATACCCAAGAGCGCTTCAATAAAGAAGATGCTCTTACAAAGTTTTTAGTGCCTTATGTCTATGCCAAGGACCTCGACCTCCATGCAGAGAAGTTTCTGAAAAAATACTGTCCTCGTGCGTTGGAAACTCCGATGCCGCTTCCAATCAAGGAAGTTCTCGAAGCTATGTGTCTGATCGTGTATCCCGCTCCTCTCCCGGATGGAATATTTGGTCGCACCTATTTTAACAGTGCAACCGTAGACATTTATAAAGACCGCAACAGCGAAGAAATCATTTCCGTTGAAATTGATGAAGGAACCATTCTGGTGAGCCCAGACTCATTCTTTATGCGGAATATCGGCTGTACAAATAACACTATAATCCATGAGTGTGTGCATTGGGACAAGCATTATAAGTTCTTTGAGCTCCAGAAACTCATCAATCCTGAGCTTACTTCTATTTCCTGCAAGGTAGTAGAACAATATAAAAAAGGTAAGGACGATCTGTCAAACGAACTTGAATGGATGGAATGGCAGGCAAGCGCTATCGCACCAAAGATTCTTATTCCTGCTTGCACGGGTCGTATGAAGTTGAACGAGATTTTAATCAGTTTGACACATGCCTTCCCGAATACCCGTAGAGCAGAGATTATGCAATTAGCCATTAGTGAGTTTGCGGACTTCTTTCAAGTTTCCACTATGGCCGCAAAAATCCGTGCAATTGAGCTTGGCTTTGAACAGGCAGCTGGTGTGTTTAATTATGTAGATGGACAGTACTACCCTCCGTTTTCTTTCACGAAGGGCGCTCTAAAAAAGGACCAAACCTTCATAATTGACCGTAACAACGCCATTTTTGAGTCTACATTCAATGAGGCTCTTGCTAACGAGTATCGTGCTGGTCGATTCATTCATGCTGGCGGCATGTTCGTTATCAATGATCCAAAGTATGTGAGCATTCAGGAAGATGCTGCAGCTGAACTGACAGACTACGCTCTGGAGCATATAGATGAGTGCTGCCTCGTTTTTAACCGTGAGACCCGTGTCAGCAAGCACTACGACGATTCCTATTACAGAATCTGCTTCCTCTGCAGGGATGCTGATTCCAAGAGCTTTGTGGAAGCCAGCTATAATCCTCGTGAAGGAAAAAATGAGGATGTAGTCAAGCGAGCTCAGGAAATGGCTGCAATCATGGCTGAAGCCAAACGCATCAGTGAAATCCTCGAAGAAATTCCACCTACTTTCCACGGTACACTGGATTATCACGTTAAGCGCCGTGGTTACACAAACGAAAAGATGGAAGAGCGCACCGGTATCAGCTCACGTATGATTCAGGACTACAGGAACAAACGTGATGTCAAGCCTACTCTTCCGAGTGTGCTGGCTCTGTGCATTGGTCTTAATTTGCATCCGACTTTTTCATACGATCTGATTTCCAAGGCTGGACACAATATCATGGCTATCTCCGAGGAGAATATGATTTATCGTTATCTTATCGATAACCATCACATGGAAAACATCCGTATGTGGAATCAAAAGCTCCAAGATGCTGGAATCACACAGCAGCTTCCTAAAAACGGTAATAAAAATACCGCTCCGTAAAAATAATTCGGAAGTGCCACTTCCGCTTAAACCACTGTATTTTTAAGGCGTTCACGCTATCAAGGCGTGGACGTCTTATTTTTTGCCCATTTTACGGGCTTTTGAGGCAATTAAGGCGGAAATGCCACTTCCTCGTGCTTTTCGCCCTTCCCGACTACAATATAGGTGTGAGGTAAATCCTCACCGAAATCATCATCAATTGTACCGACTGATCATCGGTAGCTCAACGATTCATGGTGAACAATTTAATAATAACAGCTGCCTTGTGAGCAGGCCGCTGCAATCCGAAACGGAGTAATTCCGTCAGGACTGCGGTTTTATCATTGCGCCTTTTTGCAGCTGTACCAGAGTTCCTCCGTTTCGAGACATCGACAAACGGAGGAATTTTTCATGTCAAAGAATGCAAACCAGAGTAAAAACAACACCCGCTTTATCTACAGCCGTTCCCTCAAGGAAAAAATCCCTTGTACCGAGGAGCAGTTTCAGGACTTCTATCGCATGGCCGGTGCCATCCGTAAGAAGGAACAGTATCACCACCGCTGCAAATGCCCGAAGCAATTTATCTGGGCCTGCGATGGCGATTGTGAAAACTGTGAACATCACCTTGGTTATAAGGAACTTTCTCTCGAAGCGCCTAATACCGAAACCGGGGATTCCTTCATGGACATGCTCCCTGACGAAAACGTCAGCATGGAGCAGGTTTACGAAGACCGTCTTCTGCTTGAGCAACTTTTCCAGCGTCTTCGTGAACTTGACCCGGACGCCGACCGTATTATCGCCATGTGGATGGCTAACGACAAAATCTCCGACCGTGCCATTGCTGAGGCTCTGGGCCGTAAGCAGCGCACCTTCGCCGATCAGATGAAGCGCATCCGTACCGAACTGCATAAAATCTACGGTCGTTAATACAAATCTGCTCTCCGGCGGAGGCCACTCTGTCAGAGAGCAAAAACTTTTTTGAAAATTATCCGCTCAATTTCCTCTTTCATCTCCAGTGGAAAGATGTGAGGCACAACAAAACAGCTTCACAGAAACGGAGGTGACCCGCTATGGAGTCTTATCGCAATCGCAGCGGTCCTGACACTGAGGCCATTGAAATTCTCATCGCCATCAGTCAGGTGTCCGCAAGAATGGCAAGAAATCTCAGCATACTTGCCGCAAGACAATCCGAGGAAGGAGGAAAACATCATGAGCAAAATGAGCGAAATGGCTATGACCATCGAAGAGTTACGCAATGCTGCCGCTGCTATTACTGATGCAGCCAACTATCTGGCGCAGCTGTTTTCCGGTGAGGAGACAGATGCACAGCCAGAAAATCCCGCACCGGTGCAGAAGCCTGCATTAACGCTGGAACAGGTACGTGCAGTTCTTTCTGTGAAATCCCGTGCCGGTTATACAGCAAAAGTGCGTGAGCTGCTCCAGAAATACGGTGCCAGCAAGCTCTCTCAGGTAGACCCGTCCAATTATGAAGCGCTGCTTCGTGATGCGGAGGTGATCGGGAATGCCACCTAAAGCACACGCTATTTTATCAGCGTCCTCATCCCATCGCTGGCTGAACTGCCCTCCTTCTGCAAGGTTATGTGAAACCTACGAAGACAAAGGCAGCGATTATGCCGCCGAAGGGACCGACGCCCACAGCCTCTGTGAGTACAAGCTCCGCTTGGCGCTCGGCATTGAGGCAACCGACCCGACCGAGCATCTGACTTGGTATAACGAAGAAATGCTGGACTGCGCCAATAGCTATGCAACCTACATTTTAGAACTGGTGGAAGCCGCCAAGGAAACCTGCGCTGACCCTGTGGTCCTCATCGAACAGCGAGTGGACTTCTCCCGCTGGGTGGAACAAGGCTTCGGCACCTCGGATGCCATTATAATCTCTGACGGAACGCTCCATGTGGTGGATTACAAACATGGCCTTGGTGTTCTGGTGGAGGCAGATAACAATCCGCAGATGATGTGCTACGCCCTCGGTGCCTTGGAGCTGTTCGATGCTATTTACGACATCGACACCGTGGCAATGACCGTATATCAGCCAAGACGCCAGAATGTATCCACCTTCGAGATGTCCAAGGACGACCTTTACCGCTGGGCCGATGAGGTCCTGAAGCCGACTGCAGAGCTTGCCTTTGCCGGTGACGGAAACTTCCTCTGCGGCGAGTGGTGTGGCTTCTGTAAAGCCAAGCACGAATGCAGGGCCAGAGCCGAAGCAAACCTGATGCTGGCGCAGTACGATTTCAAACTGCCTCCGCTGTTGGAGGATACGGAAATCGAGGTCATTCTCTCCCGTGCAGACC
>OBAI01002961.1_pt1 | contig 10025 bp, 4 predicted proteins | sample 1517461 | NCBI WGS metagenome assembly OBAI01 (sample SAMN04571696, study PRJEB22368) | human gut metagenome | biome: human gut; material: stool | host: Homo sapiens | place: Luxembourg | collected 2012-06-29
ATCCTTGGAAAAATTTTAAAGTTATTATAGTATATGTTAACTTTACTTAAATAAAATATATAAATATTTGTGATGAAAAGGGGAAAAATAATTAATAATTTTAAATAATTTTTTGATTAAATTATATTAGATTTTTTTTAACTTATATAACATCTAAAACTTTTTTTAAAATTAACCAACCAAAATATGTATTTGTATGGATAAAGTCTTTTTAAACATTATGGGTCGATATATTTAATAACTTTAAATTTATCATCAAAATTTATATTTTTTATTGTAAAATACATATCAAATTTTCTTGATAAGCATTTTGATATTAATAGCAAATATTTAATTTTAACTTTGATATCAGTTAAAAATAAATAAAGAATCAAATACTTTTAATAACAATTATAATTTTTGAAATGTTATGATTAGATTATATATTTATATTCTAATTTAAATAGATAAGTCATCAAATTAATTACATAATTTTGATTATATTTAATAAATAAAATAATAATTTTCATTCTATTTAACATATAGTAACATATTGAAATATAATTATAATAAAAATTTCGATATAATTTCCTTCATTATTATATGATCAAAAGTTAATCCAATCTTCCTAATTTTACCAAAATTAAAACAATTTTAAATATAATCAAATTTGATAATTATCAAAAATCATAAAAATTATAACATTAAATTTAAATTTAGTGAATAATATAATTTGAAATATCTTGGTTAAATTGCATAAAATAATTTTTCACATCAATTATTATTATTCAATGAAAAATTATTCAAAATGAAAATGGTTTAAATTCTTTTGATATAAAAAAAAATATATAATTGTATTACAAATATTATATATTATATTCAGTAAAGTAATTATTTAATCATATTTGTCAAATAAATAATAATGAAAAATGTAAATGTATAATTATTTTTCATAAAAAAAATTATATAATTTTAAATTTTAAAAACATTATTTCAACAAGAACAGATGAAATATTTTCTGAAAATTAACCTTTTTACAATGAGCTTAGTATTAAAAAAACAAAAGTTGAATTTTATATATTACGAAGTATCAAAGAAGAAAAAATGTTTAATATTAAACCAATATAATATAAAATTTAAATTCTAATTAATTCATAAATTAAATTGTTAAATAAAATATATTGAAAATAAATATGTTGTAATTCATTAGTTGTTTTATAAAATAATATATAAATCCATGACAAATGTTCCATATAATTAAACACAAGTATGTATTTGACATCAAATTCATGATCATATTTAATTTATTTTTATAGATATAATTAAATAAGATGATAATTATTATATAATGAAATCGTATATTTGAAAATACCTATTTGTAATAATGAAATAAGAAAATTATAAGCAATTCAATTTTAAAAACAGGAAAATTTAAGAAAATTTGATTTGACAAATATATGACATTAAAATTAATGAACTTTATCATAATAGTTATTTATGAATAGATTTACCATTAAATAAATTAATTTTTTTTTTCTTTTTGAATTTAATTAAAATAAAATTTATTCCATGATATTTTGAAAGCATTGATATACTTCAACATAAATTAGATTTAATATATATAATTGAAATTCAAATATTTATTTTCAAAATTAATTGATATTTGCTTGAATTAATAGGTGAATAAAATAATTTTTTTAAAAAAAATTCTTAATCATTTCATCTTGCTCTTTTATATTCAGTCTATTTTTTCATAAATTTCATGCATTTTAATTTAGTAAATTTGTAAATTCAACTCTTTTTTAAGTTGAACTTTAATTTGCTTAATTCATTATTATTATGTTGTTTGATATATTTCTCTGTTTAAAAATATTGCTTTAATATAATTGATGATTTATAAAAGTATCATGCTAAAATTTAAAATGATATAAGTGAATTTGTTATTAAACAATCAATTTTTTTGTCTCGTTTTGTGTATTTCTTAGTGACATGAAATATTGATTTATTTAAAGCAAAAATATATTGATAAATTATTATGACTAATACCAACATTTTATAATGCATCATAAATAACTTTATATTTTTTAAATAACGTTTCAATACTTAATTGTTCATAATCAATAGTCTGTATGCTCATTTATCAAAAATAAAAAATGAGTTTTTAAAGACCCAATTTGATAAAACATTACTTTTACGTTGATCTTTTTGGGTAATAGGTTTTGATTATGTTTTATAATTTTATTATTTATGATTATGTTAATTATTCAGAATTTTAAACTTACACTTTTAATGATGTGCTCTGTGATATTGATTACATTGTTTTTTTACATTAAAATCGTATCGCTAAAAAATTGACTGTTTTCTCTATAATGCCTTTTGCAAATTATAGCATCAACCACTCAAAAAATTGACATGAAAAAATGACATTTTAATATTATATAAATAGAATACATAAAACAGCGCCAACAATTTTACAAAAAAAAAATGCAAAGAATTAATTGCACATTTATTCAGCTCAACAACTAAATAATTTTTTGCAAATTGATATTTGTCATAAGATTATTTGAGATTTTTATTTCTTAGTGATATTACTTATTGAAATTTAATTTAAATATAAATTTAAAACTATTGTGTTGATCAACACATTTTAAAAATGATAAATTCATTATTTCTATTCATTTTTTACAATACTGTAATAATATTTATTCAAATATGATATATTGATGAATAATTTAAAAAAATATTTTGCCCCACTATTTGGGTCAATTTCATATACTTGATGATAAAACTTTTTTTATATCATGTTATACGTGCTTAATAATTTTAATATTTGAGATGCTTCATGATATTGATATTCTTTAGATACAACTAATTTGATACATTAAGAATAAAGTCATAATATTTGAATTATTATGAATACTTAAACTAAATTATTGATAAGTAGAAAATTAAAATAGTCAATAATATTTATCTTTTATTAATAACATTGTAATTATTTTTTAATAATATTATAATTTTTGAGTTTATGTAATTATATTATTAAATTTTATATTAAAATGTTTGTGTATTTTTTGAATAGTTAAGATTTAAATTATTTATTCCAATATATATGTTGGATGAATCTAATCATTTTTTTTAATAAAAATTAAGAATTGAAATATTTATATTTAATTGTTCAATTATAATAGCCCATTAATTATTTGAAATTTGATTTGTATTAAGTAATTTGAAATTTTCATTTTTTAAAATGAAGCAAATTCCATTAGATTTTTTTCATTCTATTAATTCTATCATTTGGAATTTGATCTTTATATATATTATAATGGATGGTAAAATATTTCTATATTTTGTCCATCAATTTATCAATGGTAAAAACAATTAAATTGTATTTTTTAACCTTAAAATTATTTTTCTGTTACAATGATTGCTAATGTAATTGAATAACTCAAAATTATTAAAAATAAAATATAAAAAATTTGGAAAGTGGTAAATGATAGGAAGAATTTGTTATTCAGTTAAATTATATGTTTTTTAATGCTTTAATTGATTTATTCATTACTCTTCTTGATCTAAAATCTAAAATAATGATATAATAAATTTTACACTTTAGAAAATTGATTTTATGAGATCAATAATATTATAGACATGTTATCTATGGATAATTTAATAAGTTTTCATTATCAGTTGTAAAATATATATTGTTTAATGTTCAAATGAAAATGAAACTAGATGTAGAAATGAGGAAATTTTATTAAAATGGATGAATTAAGAAATCTGAAATGATTTTTTTAAATATTATAGAAATATTTTATGTATATTCTTTAAATCAAATTACAATTCTATCTTATTATTTTTTTTGGAAGGATGAATTTAATATTCACAAAAATGTATACCTTGGTTATATTATTTTATTTTGAAGCATCAGGAATTATCACCATATTTTATCACCGGAATTTCAATATTGTAATAATATAAATAGAATTCTACTGTGATACAGTATTGGATGCCAATGATAATGATAGGATTTTAAAGTGTCAGTTTAATCAAATAGAATTGAAATAAAAATATTGGCGCTGTTATTTATAATTTATTTTAGTAAATATTTTCATGTTATAAAAAAAGATAATAATAAAATAGAATATCTATGTGCCATAATGATATCCAACACATCCATACATATTTATATAAAAGTTCAATTTTTAAAAATTTTGAAATTCGATGATCATTTGATAATTAAAAAAAATTAATTTTAATTTTATTAGTTAATCAAATTACTTGTTAAATAATGAACTTATTGAAAAGATCATTAATATTTATGGTGATATGATTCATTGTAGAATCAAAACATTTTTTCACCGGTTATTTCATTGTAACCATATTTCCTTATATTGGTGGCTTTTGAATAATGTCAACATTCTTAATGTCACATGTGGCATACCACATTGTGGCACAGGAACAATCCATAATTCAAACATCTTTTCAAATTTTTAAAAATAATAAATTAGAAAAATAGATTTTAAAATTTTGAATACAAAAATTGATTATCAATATTTAATAATTAGCAAGATACAATTAAGAATCATAAATCAATCTAATTTTGATAAATATGCAATGAATTTAAAGCAAAAATACGAAAAAAACAAGAAAAATAGAACAAAGTAATATAAGATAATGAATTAATGTATTTATTATGCTTATTAAAATTCTTTTTTTGCATACTTTTAATAAAAAATCAAGAGAAAATATGATTTTCTAACCCCCTTATATTTTAATTATAATTTTATATGCATGTTATATTTAAATGTTAAAATTATCAATATATTATATTTATATGCTTAAGTTTTGTGTACTTTATATTTAAATATAAAAAAAATATATATGCAATATTTTTATTATCATTTTTTATAATACTTATAATTTAATTATAATTTTATTTCTATGTTATGTTGATATATTGAAAAATATATATGTATTGTTTTTATTATCATAATTTGAGATATAAATAATTTAATTATCAGAAAATATATAAGTTATAATTTTTTGATTATTTTATCACCTAGTTATAATTTTATTTCAAAAAATTCACAGGAATTGACGGTTTTATATATATTATTTATTAAAAATTCAAAAATTTTAAAACTTAATTTAATGTTAATGTTAAACTAATCTTTTTAATATTAATTACATGATTTACCAATAATTTTAATGCGATTATGATTAATTTTTACAATAAAATGAATAAATATTTTTAAATAATTTTCATTTTTTTTAACAAAATTCTTAATATACAAATTTTAATTATTAATTAAGCATGTTAGATATATTTAATTGTAATTAAATTATAATATTTTATAATAAAAATAGGAATGATTAAATTTTGAAAATTATTGGCTATAATTGAAAAAGTCATAACAAAAATTGTTTACACAACCAACTTTTACAATGATTCAAAGCATTTAATTTTCGCAATAATATATTCAAAAATACTGCTTTTTTATAAAAATAAAATAAAAATGTCTTTGCTTATAATAAAATTCTAAGGATATATATTTAAAATTCAAATAAATAAACATATATTTAATAGAATTTTTATGATTATATATAAATTAACTTATTTATTATTTTTTATGATATGATCATATTTCATAATATTTTTATAATTAATTATGTTTTATATTTAATATGTTAATGATATTTGATATTATCACATTACTACACTTTATTTTTAATCAAATTTCAAAAATGTATTTCAAAATTCATAAAACTTTTTTTAAATAAATGTCTAAAATTTGGAATTGACATAATGTCAGCATATATACTATAATAATATATATTAAATCATTTATTATATAATAATTTGTTGCACGCTTAATGCTGGAGTTAAAATATGGCATAATGGATAAATGTTATCATCATCTACTGCAGGGATCTTAGGTGCATTTGCCGCAATGTCAAAATATTTTAATTTCATTTACCTCGGTGTAATAATTCGGGATTGGACTTTGAGCTTTGCTCAGAGCGGGGATATTCAGTGTTGCAATAAGGATGAAGTTAGTGTTCGGAACTGGTCCATAGAGACATTCAGTCTGTACTAAATTCGATATGACTTAATGTAATACAATATAGTATCCTGCTTCTAAAGTACCTATTAGGGAATAGTCCAAAACGTTACCTTATGGAATATTATATATGCACATTATATACATATAATAAAAACATATGCAATTTCAAAAATTAGCAGCTGTTATTCAGATAAAATCAAGATATTCAACTATTAAATATTGAATTCAATTCATTTAATTAATTAAATATTCATTCAAAATAATTATACAATTTTGATAATTATTTCAAAATTCAATTAATATTATTTTCAATTCTACATATTTCTTGTAATTTTAAGTTTCTTATTTTTATATTATTTTTCAATTATATTTATTGATTTAAATTTAATTTTGAATGTTTTATTTACTTTTGCAAGATGAATTTTGAAAAATCTTTGCTTTTTAGCAGTGATAACTACTTCTGCTGCCTTCAATTCTTATCCACGAATGCCATTGATAATGGCACACATTGGCTTATAGTTAAAGATAAGGAAGCAAGAACACTCTATAAATGTGCTGATCCAAAGTGTCCATGTAAATCGGAAATAATAAAAGAATTGATTGATGGAGATACAATATACTATGTTAATCAGATTGGAATCCATCAAAACCATCAATCAGTCAGTCCAAAACCACTAAAAGAACATGTAATAAATGCAGTTACAAGTGCATTAGCAGCATCAAATGATTCAAAATATATTAGGCAGGCAGTTGCAGAAGAAGTGCAGATGCAAATAAATCCCCAAAAGATTAATAGAATTAAAAGAAAAATATTAATCAATAGTGCATGGGAGCCATTATGGAAGAAACTGCCAAGCTATGTTAATGTAATGAATGAGGAACAGACGCTATCACATTTATGGACAAATGAATCAGGCCATATCATTGGGGTATTTTTAACATTCCCTTATGTTAGAAACTTTTGCAGTTCAGATGCATTCTTAAATATGATATTTCTCGATGGTACTTTTTGTACAGATCATAATCGTACAACATTGCTTGCAGCAGTAACAGTTACTAGTGATAAAATTATATTGCCTCTTGGTGTAGCGACTACAAGTGGAGAAACAAATATAAACTATGAATATTTCCTTGGGCAATTAAGCAATTATATTAAAGACTCAAGAAATTTAACATTTCTTGCAGATAGGCATCCAGCAATCATATCAAGCGTTTCAAAGGTATATCCATTTAGCACTTTAGTTCCATGTGCATGGCATGTATGCAAACATCTTCATTGTCCTAGAGTTGTTTTATTTGAATTGTTAAAATCAGATAACTCTAAGATATATGATATTCGAAAATTAGCATTCGAAAAAAACTATCCAAATTCAGCAGAAAAGATCAAAGATATTATTGATTCAATGTCAATAATAAAAAATAACAAATCAAAGTTTGGATATATAGCTGATAGTCCTATTGAATCATTTAATAGTGCAATTAAGGAGTTCCGTGATAAAGAACCTTTGTTAATACTTAATGGAATTTTTCAATGGGCATATGCACAAAGACAAAAACAATTAGAAATGTTAAGAGGGCATATACAATGTTTAACAGCCGAGAAGAAGATTGCTCTCAGAGATCATGAAGATTTATTTTTATCAGTTCGAAAGCAATTGGATGATTCATATATTGTATATGAATTGATAAAAGAAAAAATCGAAATATGTTACACAGTTAGGCAACATTTAAATTGCTTACGATGTGATTGTAATGGATATGATCGCGAAGGAATACCATGTAGGCATGAATATGCAGTTGCTAAAAAATTTGGTTTAAAAAACAAATTAAGGAAGATTGCTTCATTCAATATATCTGAAGTCATTCGTAATGCACTTGGAAATGAATATGAATGTCCAAATATTGGTAATTTAGATGAAACAAATATTGAATTGCCAACTAGAAACAATCAACCAGGAAGACCAAAAACTATAAGGTATCATGATCCACAAGAACATTTAATTAAATTAAATCAGAGAAAATGTAGCATATGTGGGAAATATGGTCATAATAAGCGTACATGTAGATACGATTCATCAGCTTCATTAAATCAAAAAATATATGAAAATGAAGAAAGTAATCCCCAAGACATGGTTGAAATGCCTTTAATTCATCAACGTAATAGAAGAAAACCTGTGCCTAGAACAACAATGGTTCTAAGAAAACGCTCACCAAGAACATGAGAATAGCTCAAAAAATTCGTCAAGAATAAAAAAACATTTTAAAATATTATAATTTTTATTATAATTTTGTTATGTTAATAAATATGATATTTAATCATTAATGATATCATAATAAAAAAAAAATATTTTTTTTTATAAATTTTATCATAATATGTATATCAAATATATTTAATTTAAATTTATGAGTAAAAATTATTAATTTTGATTCAATATTTTTAATATGACAATATTTTAAAAAATCACAAACACAAAAAAAAACAAAACCGCCAATTCCTGTGAATTTTTTGAAATAAAATTATAACTAGGTAATAAAATAAACATAAAATTATAAGTTATATATTTTTTGATAATTAAATTATTAGTGCGTAATAAAATGATAATAAAATCATTGCTATGATAGAAAATCATAAAAAAATATAACATGTTATTAAAATGAACATTTAAATATAGGGTGTTTAAAAAATTAATAAAAATATAAGTGGTATTTTTTTTTAACATAAAATTATTAATTGTATTTTTTTTGATAATATAATTATTAATATGTTAGAAAGTGAACTTGCCCCAAAAATCAACACCAGTTGTAATGTTTCATAAAATGTTTCACGAGATTAATTAATGAATAATATTTGTCATAATAATTGTCGTAATGATTTAAATAAATAATCCTTCAAAGATAATATTTGTTGTGACATTTGTTGAAAGATAAGAGGTGCTTTGAGAAGCAATAAATGATTATTTTTCAAAATAATTTGGTGAAATATTTCTTGTTAAAATATTTCATGAAATTTTTGTTGTAATAATTGTATTGATGTTCGTCGAATTATATTTCAAAAATAAATTAATGAGATATATCTTTCACAATATCTTTCACTATATTAAATAGTTTGAGATAATCCTTGATGAAATGTTTGTTTATAAATATCGAACTAATTTTGTAATACATATCTTGTAATATTTCATGAAAAGTTTGTCAAAATAATTGTTTAAATGCATAATGTGAATAATTGTTTGTTGTGATAAATGATGTGATAATTATCTAATCATCTTTCACATATCTTCAAGATTTTTCACGAGATATTTCACGAAAATAAATGATTGAGATAATTGTTGTAATGCTTCATAAAATTTTTCACAAGATTAAATGACTATTGAAAAAAAATGTTGTGAAATTTATAGTGACACTTATTGTGAAGAATTATTAAGATAGTTGTTGAATATTTATAGTAATAATCGTCGAACTATCTTTTGCAATTCATGAGATGTTTGATGAATGACATATTTTTTATGAAATTTGTGATTAAGTTTGTCATTGTATATCTTCTCATAAATTATGTGAGAAACTTTTTGTGGTATTTGTTGATATATCTTTTACAATATCTTTCACTAAATTAAATGGTTGAAATAATTGCTGTAAAATTTGTTGAACTATGTTTCACAAAATGTTTCAATGATTGCTAATGAAAACAGACGATGTTGTGAAATTTGTAATGAAGAATAGTTGAATAATTCTTTATGATAACCGAAACATGTACATCTATGTTCCTAATTAGAATATGCATCATTAATATGTGAATGAAATCTTCAATGAAAATTGTTGAATCACATTTTAAAAATAATTATCACAACATTTTTGAGCAATAATGTTATGAAAATTTTTGGTGATACTTGCCGTGATGTATCGTTGAATGAATTATGATGAAGAATGTTGAAATAAATATTGTGATACACTGATGAATGAATTGTTGAACTATTTATTATTATG